>Ga0209123_1001037_pt1 | contig 29879 bp, 29 predicted proteins | sample BarGraIncu00431A_FD_184500 | JGI IMG/M metagenome (GOLD analysis project Ga0209123, IMG submission 184500) | Arctic peat soil microbial communities from Barrow, Alaska, USA - Barrow Graham LP Incubations 004-31A (SPAdes) (version 2) | ecosystem: Environmental > Terrestrial > Soil > Wetlands >... | reverse complement strand
CAAACGCACCAAAATTGGTGATATTTACTACTTTACCTTCTACAATGCTTCCAGCCATTAAGGTCATATTAAAAAGTTCCTCCTCAAAAATTATGTTTTTTATTTTATATATTAATTTAATAATAAGCACAACAAAATTTACTGTATTTATTTTTTATTATCTATTACAGGAGTTTCACCTTCTTTAACAAGCCCTAAAATTTCTCTTGCCAGTTTTTCTATATATTTGTCAGTTTTAGATAACTGTACTTCATCCTGTAATACTTTCTTTTCTTCTGTTTTGTTTTGTAATTCAAGATTATACTTTTGTAACTCTTTCTTTTGCCTACTCATAGTTACCTGTTGCGCAATTAAAAGATAACATACATATATTATAACGAAAACCAAAATGACACTTTTAATACTAAATTTTTTTTTCATATCCATACCCTTTTCCTTTCGATGGAATGAGTATTCTTTCTGCTTCATAAATCTATTTTAATTTGTATTTAACATTTCTTCAAGCTATTTCTTTATAATTTATCTTTTTTTTTTATTTTAAGCTTATAAAATAATAAATTTGTTGGGTATAGAATAGTATTTTTCACAACTCTAAACAGTTTCCCATTAAACTTTAGTAAATTATATAATACCTTTATAAAAACTTTGCTTAAGAGTTTCAAATATAAGTATACTCCTATTATTAAACATACATACACATAAAAGTTTATGTATCCCTCATTAGTATACATCAAAAATGTGAAAACCACTATAGAAGTTAATGTCCAAAATAGTATATCCTGTATTATTGTTAAGAATCTATTAGGATTTTTAAATCCTCTTATTAATCTATATATATCAAAAAATACTCCGGTTATTAATCCTGATAACAAACTGAAAACTATAAGTTTAACTTGGCCTAGCAACGAAATTATCATAACCCTACTACCTAAACAATCTTGATATTATGCTATCTTTTTTGGTCTTGACCTTGTCATTTGTATATACAAAAGAATCCACTTTCCCGGTTATTATAACATCTCCATTTTGAACATCTAATTTATTCATCTTTAATTCTTTCCCTTTTATTATCATTGTTCCAACATCTGTGTTTAATAATATTTGATTTTCATTAAAATTTATAACCTCAATAACTCCATTAATAGTTAATTTTTTCCTATTTTCAAGTACTAAATTACTTTTCTTATCTTCTATTTTTATTTCTTTTTTTATTTCCATAATATCCTCCTTCTTAATTTTCACCATAAAAATCGGGAATTAAGGAATTTTTCCTATTCTCAATTCTTAATTAATGGCATATTATATTCTTATAAATATATATGCTTATTAAACTTAATTAAGAATTATATTTAGTAACATTTATTCTTGGTCTTCTTTTCCTAAGATTATTTGATACATTTCTTTTGCACTTTCTTTTGTAACATGTTCTGAAATGTTTATGATTTTAGCTTTTAAAATTTGATTTGCAAATTTAATTTCTATAGTATCGCCCTCGGCTACAACTGTACCGGCTTTTGCCACTTTATCATTTATAGAAACTCTACCACCCTCGCAAGCTTCTTTTGCAATTGTTCTTCTCTTTATAATTCTTGATACTTTTAAATATTTATCTAATCTCATTTAGACTTCCCCTTTTTGATATTTTATACTACTTAAAAAATAAAAAACCTAGATATACATCCAGGTTTTCCAAATCATAGTAAATTATTTATTTACTATATCTTTAAATTCTTTACCAGCTTTAAATACTGGAACTATTGAAGCTGCAATCTGAATCTCTTCTTTTGTTCTTGGGTTTCTTCCCATTCTTGCTGCTCTTGCTCTTGTTTCAAAAGTTCCGAATCCAACTAATTGAACTTTTTCACCTTTTTCTAATGTTTCTTCAATGCTTTCTATAATTCCTTTTAGAGCTGCTTCCGCATCTTTTTTTGTTAGATTTGATTTTTCTGCAATGCTTGATATTAATTCTGATTTATTCACTTTTGTTACCTCCTTGTTATTGAATAATCTTTTTAGTAGTGATTACACTATTAAATAGTTTATTCTTCACTAATTTTGAAATTCCTTCTTTTGGTTAAGTTTTATTTTATAAATAAATTTATCGGCTTTTAGATTGGTTCCATAATACGTCCATTTCTACAAGTGACATTGTCTTTAAATCTAAACCCATATCACTTGCCTTTTCTTCTATGTACGCAAAGCGATTGATAAATTTATCTATAGTATAATTTACTGCAAATTCGGGGTCTATGTCAAGTAGTCTAGCAACATTTACTGTAGAAAATACCAAATCTCCCACTTCTTCTAGTATTTTTGCCCTATTATTGCCTTTATATACATCTTTAACTTCTTTCAACTCTTCTAATACTTTTTCCATGGCAGGTTCAACTGAGTCCCAATCGAAACCCACTTTTGACGCTTTTTGCTGAACTTTTTCTGCTCTCATTAACCCTGGCAAATTTTTTGGAACATGATTTAACGTATCTGTATAGCTATTAAATCCCTTTTCTTTAATCTTAATATTTTCCCAGCTTTCTAAAACCTCTTTTGAATTCTTGTTTTCTAGAACTTTAAATATATGTGGATGCCTGCTAATCATCTTATTTGTAATCCCTTTAATAACATCATTTATATTAAAATATCCATCTTCTTTCCCTATTTGCGCATGAAATACCACTTGAAGTAATACATCTCCTAATTCCTCAATAATATTATCTTCGTCCTTCTGATCTATGGCTTCCAAAACCTCATAACATTCTTCAATGAGATATTTTTTCAAAGATTCATGAGTTTGCTCTCTATCCCATGCACATCCATTTTCCACTCTTAAGGTATTCATAACTCCAATTAAATCATGAAAATCTTTTGTAGCTTCTAGGTCTTTTGGTATATATATTGAAGTTAGATAATCTATATCTTTTTGTCTATCTAACTCATATAGTTTTATTTTTCTAGTACTTTCTAATCCTTTTATACCTGCTGCTCTAACAAAATAAATCTCCATATCCTCTTTGTAATACTCAAGCAAGGCAAGTTTTACATCTGATGCTATAGAAATGCTATAAACTTGAGTTATTAAAAGTCCTACTCTTTTATCCAAAATTTGATTTTTCATATCAAAGGCATCTATAATTTTTAATCCTTCAATAGGATCTAGCTTTAAACTTTGAATTACAGCATCTATAAAACTTACTGCTGGCAGAATCTCTATATCAATTTTTCCTTTTTCGCATAGCTTTATCAATAGTTTAACAGAAGTTTCTGCAACAAGAGGATGACCTGGTACTCCATAAATTATATCTCCATATATTTCGTGTTTTTTGATAAGATCCTCTGCAATAGACCTATAGACATCATCAAAATTATTATATTCTTCATATCTATCATCATAGGTTTCAAATTTAATACATAATGATTTTAGATAATCTACAGTAGGATGTTTTTCTGTTCTCAAATAAATTTTTTTACCATCCTTAAGAATTTCAAGTGTCCCTATAGTTAGTGATTCAATGGATCCAGGCCCAAGTCCAACTATTTTAATCATTAGCTCTCACTCCTTTAATTGTTATTTCCTTCAAATTTATTTTTAATTTCTTTTAAAATTTCGTTTAAATTTTTTCTTAATATCTTCGTATTCAAATATTCTAAGAATTAAAATAAATATTACATAAACAATAACTCCTATAAATATGGAAATTATGCAAGATAGTCCTCTACTCATTGTATAATTATAGACAATAGCGTTGCTAAATACAACTGCAACTATCATTATACAAGCAGCAACCGTTGGTTTTACAAAAGCATCTACATGTTTTATCTTTATATTTAAACTTTTCTTTAATTCGTGTATATTCAATAAACAGCTTGTAATATATCCCAATATTGTTCCTATAACTGCCCCGTAGATATTTACAAATGAAAACGCAACTAATACATATGTTATAACAACCTTTACGATGCACCCTAGAGCCAAATTATATACTGGCCTATAATAATTACCTATGCTTTGAAGTATTGCAGTACTGGTTTGTGTTAAAATTACAAAAGGTATACATATTGATATATATTTCAGAATTTCATATCCTGATGAATCTTTCATAAAAACCAAATTCATTATAGGATAGGCCATAAAAAACAACCCTAAAGCTGATGGAATAGAGATTACATTAGATAATTTTAAAGCCATATTTACTCTTTTAACAAGTTCCACTCTTTTGCCCAATGAAAATGCTTCTGCAATTATAGGCACTAGAGATGCGCATAGTGCCACAGAAAGGGCCAAAGGTACATTCATCAGTGTAAACACCTTTCCAGTCAATTGACCATACATTACTGCTGATTGTGTTTGTGAGAATCCCGCTTTTAAAAGCTGTTGTGGTACTAGGATTGAGTCTATTAATGACATAATAGTCCCAACTGCGGCACCCATAGATATTGGCAATGCAGCTTTACCTAAAACACCTAGAATATGCTTGTGCTTTGATTTTTTTCTTACTGGTAACTCTTTTTTCACCTTAAAATATGTTGAAGCTAAATAAACACTTCCCATCATTGAACCAACTAAGGTTCCAAGGGCTGCTCCTCCTGCTGCATATTCAATGCCCATTGGGAACAATAAGTATGCGAACAAAACTCCAGCCACAACTCTTCCAACTTGTTCTACTATTTGAGAAATAGCAGTAGGTCTAACATTCTGAAGTCCTTGAAAAAATCCCCTAAATGTACACATAATAGAAACAAAAATCGGCGCTATAGCAATTGCCAAAAAAGAGTAATATGCTTTAGGATCCCATTTTAATATAATTATAAGAGGTTTTGCAAAAATTATCATAAGCAAAGTAAATGTTGCACCCAATACAATCATAAAAGAAAGTGTTTGTCTTAAAACTTGGTGAACTCCTTCTCTATCATTTTTAGCATTCATCTCAGCAATAATTTTAGACATAGCTATAGGTATCCCAGAGGCTACTGCAACAAAAAACATATATAGTGGATAAGACATTTGGTAGTAACCCATCCCCTCATCCTTTATAAGCGCTTGTATTGGAATTCTAAAAAATAGTCCTAAAAATCTAGCAAATAATCCTGCCAATCCAAGTATAATCGTCCCTTTTATCAATGAATGTTTCTTCATACTAACCTCCTTGTATTCATTCGATGTTTTCAATAATTACAGTCTCTGATTATAATTATTGAATTTAAGAGCTTATTATTACTTAAATGACAAAAAAAAGTATATATTACTGCAAATGTCTTTCACTTGCTTAGTAATATATACTTCTTGGATCTAATACATTTATTGTTCCATTTGTTTTCCTAGAAAAGATGCTGCGGTCTCAGCTAATTTTAATTCTAAATTTCCAAATTTAGTTTCTGGTTCTGTAGATATTATTAGTACTGCTCCAATTGCATCACCTTCTGTTATTATAGGTGCAATTACTTGCGCATTATATTTGTTCTCCATTTCATCTTCGTACAATGGTATGATTTTTTCAAAGCCTTCACCTAAGACAACGGCTTTTCTATTTTCCATTGCTTTTTCTAAATCAATACTAACTTTTTTATCAACATACTCTTTTTTAGTACCACCACTTACGGATATTATGTTATCTTTATCGCATATAACTATTATGTTACCTATAGTTTGTTGTAATGATTCGGCATACTCTCTAGAAAATTCGCTTAATTCACCTATTGGTGAGTATTTCTTTAAAATAACTCCACCTTCTCTATCCGTAAATATTTCTAATGGATCTCCTTCTCGTATCCTAAGAGTTCTCCTTATTTCTTTAGGTATTACAACCCTTCCTAAATCATCTATACGTCTTACTATTCCTGTTGCTTTCATTTAAATATTCCTCCTTATATAAAATAATATATAATATACTAGCTCTCTTATTATCTTTCTAAACTTGGAATTTTATGCACATTTGTATATGTTTATTTTAAATTTTATTAATAAACATATATTACTATAAGTGTAGCTCGTTTTTCTAAGTAATTTTTATCAATTTTTATGATTTTAAGGTAGTATATAAAACCAAAAAAATAAAGAATACCTCAATATTTAAAGGTATTCTTTATAATAATTAATTTATAATTCTATAAATTGTTCGGATAATTCGTTATGTTAGCATCTGCTTGCCATACTTTCATCTTTGCTGCCCATGCACTTTCTTTTCCTGTTGTTATAAGTTTTTTTTCTATTGTCGATTTTACTGCTGTAAACGCTTTTGGTTTAGATGATTTCTTTTCAATCATTTTTATTATATGCCATCCAAATTGTGTTTGAACAGGTTCTGATACGGTACCTGATGGCAACTTAAGAGCTGCTGCCATAAAAGTAGGATCCAATGTAGTATCAGTGAACTTTAAAGTTCCTAAATCTCCGCCTTTGTCCTTAGTTGCATCCGTACCTTTTGCTTTGGCTACAGTAGCAAAAGCTTCACCAGCATCTAACTGCTTCTTAATAGCTACAGCTTCTGCTTGTGTTGGAACCAAAATATGAGCTATATGAATAGTACCCTCTGAAAACTCAGTTAAATTACTATTGTAGTATTCTTTTTCCTTAGCTTCTGTAGTTGTAACACCTTTTGTAACTTCTGTGTATAAAACATCTTGAATAACACTTGGCCTTATTCTTGCTTTTAGTGCTTCTTCTGTAAGGTTTGCCTGCGCTAATGCTTCCTTATACTTAGCGTCTGTGCCTAAGCTCTTTTTAATTTGTACTAATTGCGCGTTAATTTCTTCATTTAATTTAGCTTCAGTAGGTACTAGTTTTAGCTTTGTTGCTTCATAATTCACTATTTGTTCTGTAATTAACCCTTGCACTATCTGATCTTTTTGAGATGCTAATTGAGCCATAGCCTCAGTATTAGTTGCATAATTTGCACCATACTGTGTTACAAGTTGTGCTTTAACACCAACTAATTGTTCATCCACCTGTCCTCTAGTTACTTTAGCATCGAAAACCTTCGCTACGGTGCTTTTAGCAATTCCTTCTGGTGTTTTTTCAATCATATTACAGCCAATTAACGATGTAGCAACCATAGTTATTAAAGCAGCAATAATTATTTTTTTTACGTTTTTCATTTTAATTTCCCCCATTCTATATGTAATATCGTCATTTTTGTTTTCATTGCGATACCCATTAATTTTAACACAAATTTACTTTATTTCAACTATACTTTTTATATAACATGTTATCTCTATGAGATTTGCAAGAACCTCTTCTTCGTTTAAATCTTTAATTTTATATGCAAAAGCTGGCGCGCTCCCTAACTTAAATACAATACTTTTATTATATTTAGTAACCAAGGCTTTAACTAGTTGCTGATTTATTCTGTCACTGCTTTCAAATTGTAGTATTATCTCCTCCTTTACTTCTTTTACATCTATTATTCCCACTTGGGATGATATACATCTAAGATAAGCAATATTCATAAGATTTGCTACGCTTTGCGGTATGTCTGAGAACCTATCCTCTATTTCCTCTTGTATATCTAACATATCAACGCGTGATTCAATAGCTGCAATTTTCTTATAAATCTCAATCTTTTGCATCTCATCTTCAATATAAGTTCCTGGAATATATGCATCTATTTTTATTTCAACAGATGTTTCTATAGGCTCTTTTTCTACATCACCTCTTATATTCTTCACTGTTTCTTCCAACATCCTACAGTATAAATCGTAACCTACCGCAGCCATGTGACCATGTTGGGCACCGCCCATCATGTTTCCAGCACCCCTAATTTCAAGATCCCTCATTGCTATTTTAAAACCTGACCCAAGCTCCGTAAAATCCTTAATTGCTTTAAGTCTTTTCTCAGCCACCTCAGTTAAAACCTTATCTTTTTTATAAGTAAGATACGCATAAGCTATTCTATTTGACCGGCCAACTCTACCTCTTAATTGGTAAAGCTGAGAAAGTCCCATCTTGTCCGCTTCATAAATTATTATCGTATTTGTGTTTTGTATATCTATTCCTGTCTCAATAATGGTGGTGCATATTAATATATCATACTTATTCTCCATGAAATCTACCATAACAGATTCTAATTCCCTTTCTGTCATTTGACCATGTCCAATACATATTCTAGCTTCTGGAATAAGCTCCCCTATATATGCTGCCATATCTTTGATAGTTTCCACTCTATTGTAAACAAAGAAAACCTGCCCCTGTCTATTTATTTCTCTTAACACCGCATCCCTTATTAGTTGATCATTAAACTCCACAACATAAGTTTGTATTGGATAGCGCTCTTCTGGTGGTGTTTCAATTACACTTATGTCGCGAACTCCCGTGAGGGACATATGCAAGGTTCTTGGGATTGGTGTTGCTGTTAGAGTAATTACATCGATATTTTTTCTTAAACTCTTTATTTTTTCCTTATGTGTAACACCAAACCGCTGTTCCTCATCAATAATTAATACCCCTAAATCTTTAAATTTTACATCTTGCTGAATTATTCTGTGGGTTCCTATTAGTATATCCACATTTCCTTCTTTTGTAGCCTTAATTACAACTTTTTGCTGAGCTGGTGTTCTAAATCTACTTACCATCTCAACTTTTATTGGAAAATCCGAAAATCTTTTGGTAAGATTTTTATAGTGTTGCTCAGCTAGAATAGTAGTTGGCACTAAAAACGCTACTTGCTTTCCATCCATAACAGCTTTAAACGCAGCCCTTATGGCCACCTCTGTCTTGCCATATCCAACGTCCCCACATATTAATCTGTCCATTGGTTTATCCGATTCCATATCTTTTTTTATTTCCTCAATTGCTATTAATTGATCTGGAGTTTCATCAAATGGAAATTCTTCTTCAAATTGTTTTTGCCAAACAGTATCCTTACTATATTTGTGGCCCTTAAGTGTAGCCCTTGCTGCATAAAGCTTCACCAAATCTTCTGCAATGTCTGCAATAGAATTTTTAACCTTATTTTTAGCCTTTACCCATTCTACTCCACCTAGTTTACTGATTTTTGGTGCTTTGCCTTCGCTACCAATATATTTTTGTACCAAATCAAGTTGTTCCACTGGAACGTAGAGGGTATCACCAGAATTATAGCTAAGTTCTAAATAATCTTTTTTATGGTCATGAACCTCCAATTGCTTAATTCCTTTGTATACACCTATACCGTGATTTACGTGAACAACATAGTCTCCCAATTTAAGTTCCGTAAAACTTATAAGTTTACTTACACCCTTTTTACTCGCTCGACTAGTAGTCTTTCTTTTTGCTCCACCAAAAACCTCTTTATCTGATATAACACACACTCTCAGCTGCGGGTATTCAAAACCTTTTAATTGATTTCCAAATGTTACAACAACTTGACCAAACTCAATTTCAGCTACACTATCTTTGTATACACTATCAATGCCTCTATCCTTAAGTGTACCTATAAGTCTCTCGCCTCTAGTTCGCGTGCCAGAAAGTATTACTGTTTTATAGCCTTTACTTTTTTTATCCTTTATATCCTCAATAAGCATATCTAACTGACCATGATAATCATAAGTTGTAATTTGAGAAAAAGATATTATGCACTTTGGCTTAAGCATTAAAGTAGTTTTAGCAATAGCACTTAAGGTCATAACTTCTCGGCTTTCTAAATCTCCATATATCTGTTCCTTATTAATTAAAACTTCTGCTTGTTTAGGTAGTATGTTACCACGTCTTAAAAGATTCTCATAATTTTCTTCAAACTCAAAATACACACTATCTAATTTACCTATACACCTTTGAACATCATCAACTATTATAAATGCTTCCGCCATATAGTCTAAAAAAGTAGATGTATTATCATAAAAATAAGGCATGTAGCTATCAATGTCTTTAAAACTCCAGGTTTCTTTAAGTGATTCTAAGTTGACACTAACTAAAGAAGTTATTTTTTGAATAATCTCTCGATCCTTTTTTTTACTAAAACTGCTTAATACAATATCTAAATCTTCCTGTATTTTGTTATATCCTTTTTCCCTGATTTCCTGAGTTAGTATTATTTCCTTAGCTGGGAATATTTCTATTTTCTTTACCTTATCAATACTCCTCTGAGTCTCACTATTGAATGTCCTAATCGAGTCTATTTCATCATCGAAGAGTTCAAGTCTAAAAGGTAGCGCAGCTATAGGGGGGTATAAATCAATGATCCCTCCCCTTATAGAAAATTGACCTTTAGTCTCTACCCTATCTACTCTTTCATATCCGCATTCAATTAATTTCTGTGAGAAATCGTTTAAATTTAAAGTAGCTCCTACCGATAATTTGAAAATGTATTTTTTGAGCAAATTCAAAGGCATATAAGTAGCCGCCAAAGCCTCAATACAGGTAATTATTATTTTTTTACCACTTTCAGTAATCTTTTTTATAACTTTAAGTCTTTCCCATCGAAGATCTCCAGATATCGCATCCGCATTATAAAATCCCATTTCTCTAGTTGGAAAATAATATACATTATTCACATAAAAAGATAAGTCATCATAAATATTTTTAGCCTCTACATCACTATGAGTCAAAATTAATATCGATTTATCTAACTCTTCGTATACACCATTCACTAAATAATTCTTAGCTGATTCTGAAAGCCCATATATGCCAATCGGGAATGCTTTTTTTTCTACATTTTTTATGATATTCTTAAATTGATCACTCTCTTTTAAAGGCTTCATAAGCCCACTCAGTCTCATGTTAACACCTCTCACTCACAACATAAATATATAAATAATCTTCTAATAATTTCATTTACGCATTAAACCCATTATATTGGTCCATAGCCTGTATACATCCTTTTTCTATTATAGTTTGAGTAGCTTTTATACTAGCTTCAAAGGTTCTTTCTACAAGTATTCGTTCTTCTTTAGAGAACCTGCTTAAAACATGAGCTACTAGATCTTTTTCTGGTTTTCCTACTCCGATTTTTATTCTTTGAAATATGTCCGACGACATGCTAGCAATAATGCTTTTTATCCCATTATGTCCGCCAGCGCTACCTTTACTTCTTATTCTTAATTTACCTGCATCCAAACTAATATCATCATAAATTATGATGATATTTTCATTAGGAATCTTATAAAAAGAAGATGCTTCGCGTACACTTTCTCCACTTAAATTCATATATGTACTAGGTTTCAAAAGAATAACTTTCTCAGATGCTATGTTAATTTCCGTACACTTACCTTTAAATTTTATCCTATTAATTGAAACATTATACTTGTTTGCTATTAAATCAATAACATCAAATCCTACATTATGTCTTGTATGTCTATATTCATCTCCAGGGTTTCCTAGTCCAACTACCAAGTACATTGTTACCTCCAAATATTATTATGTTTATGTAGTTTATCTATTACATAATTATTTTATTTCTTTAGTTTCACTCAAATAAATAACAAGTCAGTATTCTAATCTATTTTTTTATGTGTCTTACATATAATATTATACCAAAAAAATACTTTAATCCACAACTAATACCTTATATTACATATTTTATAATTAGTTTACTTTTAGTTGAGAGAGAACTATGTTAATATTTTTAATTTTACCACTTCTCCAAATCGTGCATGATACATGGCTTCCTATTTTGTAAGTCTCCAAAACATTACTTAAATCCTCCATATTTTTAACAATAGTACCACCTATTTTAATTATAATATCGGTAGGCATAATGCCAGCTGTAGCTGCTCCACTTCCGCGAATAACTTGCTGTACATATACCCCACCTACATCATTATTATCTTCCGGTTTTGCAACTAATCCATAAATACCAATAGACGGTCTAATAACTTTACCATAAGCCATCAAATCTTTAATAATTCCTGTGACTTCATTAATATTTATAGCAAAACCCATTCCAAGGGTTCCATCAACCGGGCTAATTTTATAACTATTTATACCAATAACTTCTCCATTTACATTACATAATGCTCCACCACTATTACCTTGATTTATAGCTGCATCAGTTTGTATTACTTTATATAAAGTTTGTTCTCCAGTTTTTTTATCCACCATATTAGTTTTTCTATCCATTGAACTTATAATACCTGCAGTAACCATTTCTGAAAATCCTTCTCCTAGTGGGTTACCAATGGCAATAGCTAAATCTCCAACATTAATCTTTGATGAATCACCAAATTTTGCAATAGGAAGGTTGGTAGCTTGAACTTTTATTACTGCCAAATCTGATATAGCATCTACGCCTACAACTGTTGCTTTAAGCACATTATTATTACTTAGTTTTACTTTTATTTCACCTGTTCCTTCAACTACATGATAACTTGTGATAATATACCCATCACTCTTAAATATAATTCCCGAACCACTTCCACCAGGTGTATCCCACAATTCTTCTTTTTTATTACTAATGCCAACCACTGCTGGTGCTACCTTTTGTATAACTTGTGAAATACGATTATCATATAGCCCTTGAATTTTTTTATCTCCTAAAGTGCTTGAACTTAAATTACCACTAGACTCTTTTACCACTTTATCTTTATCAATTACATAATGTGCTGTAATTCCTCCAGATAGGGCTGCTATTAGTATAAAAATAAATGCTCTAAGAATAACTTTAAAATAATTTTTTTTATTATTTTTTCTGAATTTAATTTCACCAAAGATATCCTTGTCAGAATCCGCATTCTTCCAGATAGCATCTTTTACTTCTTCATAAAATTCATATCTATTCTTATTATCCATAGCATCACCCCCTGTTGGTATGATTTTTTTAGAAACCAAACAAATATATTGTAATATTTCAGTTTAATTGTAAATTATCTTACTTTTGCTAATGTAAACGTAAAATAAACGCCGTTATCCTTATTTTCAACCCATATGTCTTCCTGTAATTGAGTTATTATATTTCTCACTATAGATAATCCAAGTCCAGTACTATCTTTTACTGTTCTTGATTTATCAGCTTTATAAAATCTATCCCAAATACGTAATAAATCTTCCTCAGCTATTTGCGGACCATCATTAAACACGGATATAAAGGCTTTTCTTCCTTTAACCTTCGAACTAATCTTTATTTTCCCACCTTCATTAACGTATTTTATTGAATTATCTAATAAATTTGTGATTACTTGAACTAACCTATCTTTATCTCCCGCTACAAATAAATTATCCTCATCAAAACATACATCTACAGATGCTCTTTTCTCTTTGATTTTTGTCTCATTTTTTATAACAGTAAGTCTAATGATTTCATTAATATCCACTTCCATAATCCTTAAACTAAACTCCCCCGCTTCAATTGCAGACATATCTAGTAAGTCATTTACGAGCCTCGTTAATCTTTGTATTTCTTCATAGGCAATAGATAAGTAGTATTTTTCCTTTTCCTCCGGTATTACTCCATCTAGTATTCCACCAATAAATCCCTTAATAGATGTTATAGGAGATCTTATCTCGTGTGATACATTTGATATAAATTCCCGTCTGTTTTTCTCATTTTTCTCTACTGAATCTGCCATAAAATTAAATGTTTGAGCGAGTTCCCCTATTTCATCGTTTGATTTTAAATAAACTCTCTTATCAACATCCCCATTAGATATCCTTCTAGCTACAGAATTAATTTCTGCTAAGGGCTTTATAATTATTTTTTGAGAAAAATAATATATGACAATGCAAGAAAATATTATTGCAAAAATTGCAGATATCCAAATTATTTGATATACCCGCTTTAAAGATGCACTTATTTCTTCAATGGAGTTGTATAATATTATTGCTCCCTTAAAGCTTCCTGACTCTGTCATTATAGGCGTACCATAAACCCTTACAGTTTTATCAAATATTCCAGCATAAGGCCCTGTATTTTCAAAGGTATTTCCAAGTTTAAGCTGCTCCAGTTCCGAAGTAAAAACCCGTTTTCCCATAAATTCCTTTTGTTCTTTGTTCGATACAGCATAAACATAACCGTAGCTATCAATAAGCCAAATATCTGACTTTATATACCCTGCAATTATGGTTATTGTGTTATTTACTTCTTCAGACGTTGCGTCTCCACTCATATACTGCATGGCAAGCCCCTGTATCATATATGACTTATCCAAAAATTGTGCTTTTCGCTCTTGGAAAAAATAATTTTGGAACCAGTAAGACAAAAATGACGCAATAATTATTAAGCTAATGGAAATTATAATAGCATAGGTGGCTAGCATTTTAGAAAATAGCCCTTTTTTCACCATCTATTTGACCTCAAATTTGTATCCAACTCCCCAAACGGTTTCTATCTGCCAATTTGGTCCTCCTTGAAGTTTTTCTCTTACCCTTTTAACATGCACATCAACAGTTCTAGAGTCTCCAGGATAATCGTACCCCCAAACCTCACATAGCAATTGTTGCCTAGTAAAAACCCTATTTTTATTAAGCGCTAAATAGTGTACTAATTCAAATTCTTTAGGTGGCATTTTTACCTCATTGCCTTTATATGTAACGTTATAAGAATTAATATCAATTTCTAGGTCCTCGAAATTCAAAACCTCTTTACCACCATTATCCAAATTATAACGTCTAAGCACTGCCTTTACCCTTGCAATTATTTCTTTTGGTTCAAACGGCTTTACTACATAATCATCTGCTCCAAGTTCTAGCCCTAATACCTTATCAAAGGTTTCTCCTTTGGCAGTAAGCATAATAACCGGTGTTTCGTGCTCTTTTCTGATCCATTTAAGCACATCTATCCCATCAATATAAGGTAACATTATATCTAAAAGTACTAAATCTGGTTTATAACTTAAAAAAGCTTCTTGTGCAGCTCTGCCATCATGAACTACTTTTGTTGCATACCCTGAGCTTTCAAGATACATCTTAATAACCTCAGCAATATTTTTATCATCATCAACTATTAATATTTTTCCTATAGTTCCTTCCATAACTGTACCTCCGATTTATTTTTTCTACTTTATTTTCATCATTTAATTTTATTTTTTTATTTTTTATATTGTGAGTCTGGTCAAAAATAGCTAGTTTAGTTACTAATTTATTATTTAAGATTTTTTATAAATAATTTACCTTATCACTAATCTATCATACTTTACCACTAACTGATTAGTTTTTTTTAAATGTTACAAATTATTCACCTATTCAGATAAACAATTTAAGTACTTTGTTTGCCTTATATTTATATATAGTATAGACATTATCTCACTATTATATAAATAGCGTTAGCAAATTTCATTAAAAAGATTATTAAATGTAATTAATATTTAAACATAATATAAAAAAAATAGCGATGCGCAATTATACAAATAATTGCGCATCGCTATTTTAAAATATGTTTTTATAATAAATTTGTTTCTTCCTCAAATAACTTACTTACAGAAACATCCTCATATATTCTCTTTATAGCCTCAGCCAAAATTGGTGCTACAGATAATGTAGTGAATTTTGAGCATTGCTTTTCTTCTGGCACATCAATGGTATTTAATATTATTAATTCTTTTATTACTGAATCCTTTATTCTTTGAATAGCAGGCCCAGATAGTACTCCATGACTACAACAAGCATAAACTTCTTTTGCTCCGAGTTTTACTAAAGCATTAGCTCCATTAGTTATTGTACCTGCAGTATCTATCATATCATCCATCATGATAACAGTCTTTCCCTTAATATCACCTATTACATTCATAATCTCTGCAACATTAGCTTTTGGTCTTCTCTTATCAATTATAGCAATAGTCGCATGTAATTTATCTGCAAATTTTCTTGATCTAGCAACACTCCCAAGGTCTGGTGCAACTACAACCACATCATCTCTATCCTTAAATCCATGTTCTATGTAATATTTTGCAAGTATAGGTGTTCCCGTTAAATTATCAACAGGAATATTGAAATATCCTTGAATTTGAGCTGCGTGTAAATCCATAGTAAGTACCCTATCTGCTCCTGCAGTTGTTATAATATCTGCCACAAGTTTCGCAGTGATTGGGTCTCTAGCTTTTGCTTTTCTATCTTGCCTTGCGTACCCATAATATGGTATAACAGCGGTTATTCTTCCTGCTGAAGCTCTTTTAAATGCATCAATCATAATAAGTAATTCCATTAAATTGTCATTCACTGGAGCATTGGTTGATTGAACAACAAATACATCTGCTCCTCTAACAGTTTCGTGAATATTAACATTTATTTCTCCATCACTAAAAGTTCCTACCTGTGAAGATCCAACTGGTAAACCAAGTATATCAGCTATATCTGAAGCTAATTTCGGGTTTGAGTTTCCTGTGAAAATCTTAATATTTTTACCGTGGTGTATCATATGTAGTCCTGATTTCCAAAATTGTAACAAATCATATTTTAATGTGATTTATATGAATTTTCATTCTACCTTCTAAATAAAATGGCAGTATCATAAGCTCCAACTGTTTTTATGTCCCTCTTTTACTGCAGAAATCAGTTTTTCACCTCCCTTTATAATTTACTTATTAAAAATTGTTCTTTGAAATTTTATTTGCTATGTCCACTTCTTACTACCCAGTTCTCAATATTCTTCTGCTTCGCTCTAGCTATTGCCAGTGCATTATTAGGAACCTCACTAGTAATTGTAGATCCAGCAGCGGTATATGCATTATCATTAACTTTTACAGGTGCTACCAAATTAGTATTACAACCTATAAAAACGTTATTGCCTATTATAGTTTTGTATTTAGCTTTACCATCATAATTTACAACCACAGTTCCGCAGCCGAAATTACATCCACTTCCAACCTCTGCATCTCCTATATAAGTAAGATGAGATACCTTTGTGTTATCCCCAATAGTTGATTTTTTAATTTCAACAAAATCTCCTATTCTAGCATGTTTACCAATACTACTTTCTGGCCTAATGTACGCAAAAGGCCCCACTGTAGTTCCCTCACCTATCTGGCTTTCAATTACTACAGAACTTTGAATGGAAATCCCATTTCCTAGAATACTATCTGAAATTCTATTATTCGGATATAGAACACAATCTTCTTTAATAATAGTCTTGCCTTGAATTACATTACCTGGATATACAATAGTATCTTTTCCAATTGTAACTTCACAGTCAATGTATGTGCTACTAGGGTCAAATATTGTAACCCCATTTTCCATATGGTGTACGTTTATTCTTCTCCTCATAATCGCCTCAGCATCTGCAAGCTCTACCTTAGAATTAACAGCAGTAATTTCATCTACTGGCGCATTAAAAGCTCCTACCTTAAATCCTCCATTTTTCAGGATACCAATGACATCCGTTAAATAGTATTCCTTTTGTGCATTATTATTATTTAACTTTTCCAAACTATTTAGTAGTTCTTCTATATCAAAACAATACATTCCTGAATTTATTTCTCTAACTAGTATTTCACCTTCAGTGCAGTCTTTAAACTCAACTATTTTTTCGACTTCACCATTTTCATCTCTAATTATTCTTCCATATTTTTCAGGTTCGTCCATCTTTGATGTTAGTATAGTAGCTTTAAAATCACCTTTTTCATGGTAATTTAATAGTTTACTAACAGTCTCTTTTGTAATTAGTGGGCCATCTCCAACAAATATTGCTACTGTGCCAACTGATCCTGAGATAAATTCTTTAGCACACATCACTGCGTGTCCTGTCCCTAACTGCTGTTTTTGGACAGAATAACTAATCTTTCTATCTTCTGTTCCTTTTTTCACCTGATCAGCGCCTTTTCCAATTACTACATTAACCTTTTCAATATCTGCACTTCTCATAACATCAATAACATGATTTATCATTTCTTTTCCACAAACTTTATGCATAACTTTAGGAGTATTAGAGTTCATTCTCTTTCCTTCACCTGCCGCTAATATTATAGCGCATTTATACAAATAAAACACCTCTTTATATAATAATTCGACACATTTATACATTATATTATACTAACTTCAATCTAAACACTTTTCACATTACATTTTATATTATATTTTATATTATATTTAATTGCAACCAACCTCGGATTTTTTAGGTGTTTTTCTTCAAAAAAATAAAAAGAGGTCTCCCCCTTTTATTTATACTTCTACATTTTCTATTACATTTTCTATTACTTTTTCTACTACTCGTACTACAGGTTCTTCACTCTTAACTTTTTCATACTCTTCCAAAATAGCTGTTTGAATCTTTTCTCTTGTTTGAGTATTTATTGGGTGTGCTATGTCCTTGAATTCTCCATCTGGAGTCTTTCTACTTGGCATAGCAATAAAAAGTCCACTTTGTCCTTCTATAACTTTAATATCATGAACAACAAATTCATTATCAAAAGTTATCGATACAATCGCTTTCATTTTACCCTCTGTAGCTATTTTCCTAATTCTAACGTCTGTAATTTCCATACACTCCACCTCCAAGTTGCGTTATATTTATATATATTTCTATATAACTTTGGTTTTTCCTTCTTAATTTGTAAATAAATATTAAATATTTAGAATATTACGCTTTTTCGAGGAATTTCGATGGAGTGAGTTCAGATTTACCTTCGTCATTTATTCCCTTAAACTGAATAATTGATATATATTCTTCTATTAATTTATGCCCTGTTTCAATGTTATCAACAAAAATGCCTATACCTAGAAGTTCACTTTCAAACTCTTTAAGTAAGTTAATTATGCCCTTTGCAGTTCCTCCAGCTTTCATAAAATCGTCTATAAAAATACATTTACTGCCCTTTTTTATGGATTTTCTTGAAAGAGACATAGTTTGCATTCTGTTACTAGAACCAGATACATAGTTTATACTAACAGTACTGCCCTCAGTAACTTTTGGATCACGTCTTACTATAACTAATTGAACACCTAACATTTTAGCCACTTCATAAGCTAATGGTATTCCTTTAGTTTCCACTGTTACTACATAATCTATATCAATCCCACTAAAAGCAGATGCAAGGATTACTCCTGCTTTATGCACTATTTGTGGATTATACACAATATCCGTCATATATATAAAATTCCCTGGAATTACTCTATCTTTTTGTATTAAAATCTTACATAATTCCTCTGCAAATATTCTACTTTCTTGATTTGATACTCCACAAATATATTTTACCCCACCCGATGCACCTGCTACAGTTTCCACTCTTCCCATAGCTAACTCACTCAAAGTTTCACGAACAATAACAATATCTTCACTAATTGTGGATTTAGCTGCGTTAAATAGTTCTGTAAACATTTTCAAATTAATTGTCTTGTTGGGGTTTTCAGTTAATATTTTAGTAATACCTGCGATTCTTTGATTTCTACTATATTTATTCATAATATATCACCCATATCTTTATTTTACGAATTTTACCTTGTAAAAACTTTAATATCATTCGTATTTTAATTGTAAATCTTTTTTATCTTTATTACAATGCTTATATAATAAATTTCAAGAAATAAGTTGATTTTAATAACAACATTTATCGACAGTTTTTACTTTTATACCTTTATAAATTATGCTTGAAAAAATATTATCTATAATATGTGTAACTTTTTTATGATTTTGTATATAATTAAGAGGTAGCTTCTATGGTAAATAACCTGTTAAAGATGACTTAAATACATTTTTTTGATATAATCACTACTAATGCAACTTGCATATACTAAATAAGTATAATTATTTCTAAGGAGTTGATCTAATGTCTTTTGATTTTATAAAAGATAAAAATAAAAAAATTCATTTCATCGGAATCGGTGGTATAAGTATGAGCGGACTTGCTGAGATACTTATAAAAAATGGATACACGGTTTCTGGATCTGATATGAACTCATCACACATAACAAACAAACTTAAACAAACTGGTGCCAAAATTTTTATAGGCCATAATGGCGATAACATAAAGAATGTTGATTTAGTTGTTTACACTGCTGCTATTTCTCCTGATAATCCTGAATTTATTAAAGCACAGGAGCTAAATATACCTTTAATGGATAGAGCTGAGTTTTTAGGTCAAATTATGAAGGGTCATAAGTATAATGTTGCTGTATCAGGTACACATGGCAAAACTACAACGACTTCCATGCTCGCTCACATTGTTTTAAACGAAGATGTTGACCCTACAATACTAGTTGGTGGAGAATTGGATGCCATCGGCGGTAATGTTTTAGCTGGAAACAGTGACTATTTTATTACAGAAGCCTGTGAGTATAAGGCATCATTCTTAAAGTTTTTTCCTTATATAGGTACAATATTAAATATAGATGCAGATCACCTAGATTATTATAGAGACATAAATCACATTAAAGATACCTTTAAAAAGTTTATTAACATTATACCTAAAGAAGGTTATCTCGTTGCAAATATAGACGATGAAAATGTTAAAACTATTCTCGAAGATAATGGCTATAACTGTACTATAATTACTTATGGAATAAAAAATGGAATGCTTAAAGCAAAAGATATTAGCTATAATGAATTAGGTTGTGCCACATTTGATGTGTATAAAGATGGTCACATGTTATTTCAAATAACTCTTAATGTTCCAGGGCAACATAATGTTTTAAATGCTCTTGCAAGTATAGGGACTTCCTTAATCCTTAATTTTTCAAAAAACTCAATTATTGAAGGCCTTTCTAGTTTCAGAGGTACCCATAGACGATTCGAGCTAAAAGGAACTAAAGATGGGGTAACGGTTATTGATGATTATGCACATCATCCTACAGAAATTAAAGCAACTTTAAGTGCTGCAAGAAATTATCCTCATAATAAGATTTATTGTGTTTTTCAACCCCATACTTATTCAAGAACTTTAAGCTTATTTGAAGATTTTTCAAATTCTTTTTATGACATGGATAATTTAATACTAGCAGATATTTATGCTGCCAGGGAAAAAGATACTGGCGTGGTAAGCTCAAATATGCTTGGAGATAGAATAAGAGAGAAAAATGTAAATTGTGTTAATTTCCATAGTTTTGATGAAATTGTTGGTTATCTTAAAACCAATTTAAAAAGTGGTGATATTCTTATTACAATGGGTGCAGGAGACGTCGTTAAAATCGGTGAAATGTACTTAAAATAAAGAAATAAAAGATCATGGATAATTTTGTCCATGATCTTTTATTTTCTATTTTTTGTTAATTTACTAAGTTTGATTTTTCCCAATTATTTTCCTTCTCGCAAAATTTTATGTCTACAAAAAATTTTTTATCACTTACTTCAATATATATTGTACTATAATCAATTTCAAAATTTGCGATACTTGAATGTATTCCACTATCATTTAAAAAATGTATGGTACATATATTTTTATTCTCTATAATGCAAAATCTAAAAAGCATTTTTTTAATCATTGGAAATTGAATTCTAGAATTTATGTACTTAGGTAGATTATCAAAATATATATTCACACATCTATCCTCAATTGGAATTATAAGATCAATGTTATATTTATCCTTTTGTATTTCTTTTATTTCAAAATCACTTTTTATTTTCAAACCCGTTTTTTCATAAATCATATTGCACCTCTAATAAAATTTTATATAAATATTTTAATAGCCAAAAATATCATTATGTTTATAATACTAAAAAATCCTTACTTCATACAAGGTATTTTTAGTAATTTTTTAATATTAAATTTCGTTCACATTTAATATTATTTTTTTTATAATTAAATTGCGTAAAAACATCAGTCTTCGGTAACACTAAAAACGAAAAAATATTTTGGAGGTATATATAATGAAAAATTTTTTAATTTCCGCTATAGTAGATATAATAATAATTTTCTCTTCATACTTTTTGTTTAGAAGTATTATAAGTGGACCTACTCGTCATAGATTATATGAAAAATTTATGGGTTCTTTCGCAAAGTTTGTAATTATTATTTTTGTTGCGAGTGTTCTGGTGACCTCCCTCACAGCTCTAGTTTTATACAAAACACAATATATAGTGTATATAAACATAGTAACTCCTGCCTTAGTTTCTATACTAGTAGGTTTTGTTATGTCTACCGTACCTACTAGAGGCACAGGAGATAAGGAAAAGGATTCTCAAAAATAAAACAAACATTAATTTTATTTGTTAATAAAACATGTCCCTATACTGTTGACATTTAAACGTCTTTTGTATATAATAAATCTTGTGTTCAATAAGTGGAATTTATAAATTTGTAAATTTCTTTTCTTATTCAGAAAATATTGTTGACATTTATACATTTATTTTGTATAATAATTCTTGTCTTCGGGGTGTAGCGCAGCTGGGAGCGCGCGTGGTTTGGGACCATGAGGTCGCAGGTTCAATCCCTGTCACCCCGACCAAAAAAAGAGTTGCCATTAGGTAACTCTTTTTTTTATTATAGATTTTACAATTTAAAAAATGTATAAAATTATTCGTTTCTGACAAAATAAATAATAGCCTACTATTTTATTGGTTTCTAAATATTATTTTAAAACTATTACATAATTAACAACCTAGGAGTGATTATTTTGGATAAAATGTATAATGAAATTTTTAAAATATTGATTAAATCTTATTATGAAGATAACTTTGAAAATGAAGTACAGAAATTACTGTCTAATGATAATATTAATAAAGAAGAATTGAGTGCTATAATTTCTTCCCTTTGTGGAGTCAACGTAGACTTTTCTGTGAATTACATAAATGATTTGAAGAAAGCTATTTTATCCTATGAAACAAATCATAAAGTTGTAAATAAAATAAAACATTGCAGCATGGATTGTTGTGATAAGTCTGAAAAGACTAAGTGTCAATCTTCATGTCCATTTGATGCCATATTAATTGATAAAAATAATAATACTACCTATATTGATAATGATAAATGCACCGACTGTGGTTTTTGTGTGGAAGCATGCCCAAGTGGTGCCTTACTTGATAAAGTTGAGTTTATTCCCCTGATAAATTTGTTAAAGGGAAATACTAAAGTAATAGCAACTGTAGCACCAGCTATTACAGGTCAATTTGGAGAAAATGTTAATGTCGACAAACTTAGAACTGCTTTTAAAAAAATTGGGTTTACAGATATGATTGAAGTTGCATTTTTTGCAGATATGCTCACATTAAAAGAAGCCGTAGAATTTGATGAACTCGTTAAAACAAAAGAAGATTTAATGATTACCTCTTGCTGTTGCCCAATGTGGGTTGGAATGGTAAAGAAGGTGTACCACAATCTAGTTAAATATGTTTCTCCCTCTATTTCTCCCATGATCGCCTCAGGCAGAATTCTAAAACAATTAAACCCTGACTGCAAAGTAGTCTTTATAGGTCCCTGTATTGCAAAAAAAGGTGAAGTTAAGGAAAAAGAACTTTTAGGTGATATAGATTATGTACTCACTTTCGCAGAGCTTAATAATATTTTTGATACATTAAATATAAACCCAGAAAAGCTTGAAGAAGATACATCTACTGAATATGCTTCTAGAGGTGGTAGACTCTATGCACGAACAGGGGGCGTATCTATCGCAATTGGAGACGTTATAGAAAAATTATTTCCTGAAAAACATCATTTATTCAATGCTATTCAAGGAAATGGTGTAAAAGAATGTAAAGAGTTACTTACTAAAGCTCAAAATGGAGATGTTAATGCAAATTTCATTGAGGGTATGGGTTGTGTTGGTGGATGCGTTGGGGGCCCTAAAGCTTTGATTGATGTTACTCTTGGGAAAAGTAGAGTGGATAAATTTGCAGAAGACTCAAAAATTAAAACCTCCATAGATAGTGATTGCATGAATGAAATTCTAAGTAGAATTGGGATAAATGCTACTGAAGACTTCAAAGATAAAAACAAAATTAAAATATTCAACAGAGATTTTTGATTAGATTTTATAATATAAATATAAGTTAAAATATGATACAATATCTGTAATTAATATAATTTATTCTTTATATCTAGGAGGTTTATATGAAAGCATTGTTTGAATATATAAGTGAAAGAGATATTAAAATACTCAGAATTATAAATAATTCTTGGAAATGTAGATTTTTAGATATTATAATGCCATGTATGACTTACTTAGGCTCTTTCCCTTTTATGTTTATATTTTGCACCGCCTCCTTTTTGTTAAATGATAGTGATCTACGTGTCATGGCAATTAAAGCCATGATTTCTATAACAATAAGTACCGGAATTGGTAAAATTCTTAAAATAAGTGTTACTAGGTTAAGACCTTTTATAAATATTCCAAATTTAAATATAAAAAAAATAGGTATAGATAAATACTCTTTTCCGTCAGGCCACACTACTGGCGCATTTTCATTAGCTGTGATAATAGCTTTATATTTCCCGATATTTGGATTTATAACTTTGCCTCTAGCTTGCGCTGTTGGGATTTCTAGAATCTATATAGGAGTTCATTACCCAACGGATGTTATTATGGGTTTTTTCATTGGAAGCGTTTGTTCGTTTCTTACTTATAGGTTCTTTTAACTTACTTTATTTGATTTTAAGTATAAGTGTGTTTCTATTTTCCTTAGTGTTATACTTTTATTAAGAGGTGATTAAATGCTAACAAATATTAAAGCTGTAATTTTTGATTTGGATGGTACCCTCATAGACTCTATGTGGGTTTGGAATAAAATAGATGAAGATTATTTTAAAAATAGAAATATGGATTTACCTATTGGCCTAAAAGCACAAATAGAGCATCTTAGTTTTGATGAAACCGCATCCTATTTTAAAAAAACTTTTAGTTTATTAGATACTGTAGAACAAATCAAAACAGAATGGAATGAAATCGCGTATGTGGAATATCTTAATAACGTTAGGTTAAAACCTGGTGTAGTTGAGTTTTTATCTCTCCTTAAGACCCTTAATATAAAAATTGGACTAGCTACAAGCAATACTCACTCTCTAATAGATGCCGTACTTCATGCTAATGGTATTTATCATTATTTCGACTGCATAACACTTACCGATGAAGTATCTAGAGGTAAAAACTTTCCCGATGTATATTTACTTGCCGCTGAAAAGTTGGGTATAAAGCCAGAGGAATGTATTGTATTTGAAGATATTCTTCCTGCAGTTAAAGGAGCAAAAGCTGCTGGTATGAAGGTTGTTGGAGTATATGATGATTTTTCTAGAGAACAAAAAGAGGATATTATTAATCAAGCGGATCATTATATAATAGGATATAACGAATTAACTACAGCCATTTAAAACTCATGAATATACATGGGTTTTTTTATATGAATTTTTTTACTCTCTAAAGAATAGTATATACTAAAGAAGATAACACAGATTTTTCGTTTACCACTATTATATTAGTACATCATCATTTTATAGAAACAATAAACGAGGAGCGCTACTATTGATTATTTTTTTAATTTCAATTCTTTTAATATGCTTTGGTGTATATTATACTATCATGAACCAAAAATTATCATCTCAAAAAACTCAACTAAAAGTTGTCTCCAGGCAGAACAGAGACTTCAAATCAAAAATTGAAAGTTCAAATAATGCTGAGGGGCCTATTCTAATAAAATACAAACCACCACTTTTTAAAACAGGAACTACAAAAGAAAGTTGTAGTCTATACCTAAGTCCTCTAGAAAATTCACCAATTTTGTCTAATATAATTAAAAATACCTCCCTAGAAATTCAAGACTGCGCTGAGGTTTATAATGTTTTATGGTATGAAATATCTCTAAAATCTCAGACTAATATTAACAATAAAGGATGGATAAAAAAAAATAACATAAATACCCTCGATGATACTGTTCATACCCAAGAAGGGACTTTTATTTAAAGCAAAAGGCATATATTTATAAAATATATGCCTTCAATATTATTTTTTCGTATACTAATTATGTTATAATTTATTAATAAAACTAACAATCTTGTTACAACTAAAGGAGTTTAATATGAGAATAATATCTAAAAACAACCTATGTATAAATAGACCATATATAAATTTAAAGAAACTACCAATGAAAAGTTCACTCAGAGTTGGTGAAATTACTGAAGCTGGTTTTAAAAGTACATATATAATAAATCAACAAACGCAAAACTTGTCTTCTAATGAGAATTACATCCTACAATTTAATAATGGTATTGAGAAAATAACACTTGATACAGAGCTACTACATGAACTCTTATTAGTTGAAGTCAATTATTCCTCTAAAAATAGTAAATCCGCTAAATTCAAGGTTTACCTTGTTTTAGATAATATAAAATATTCCTTACCATTTAGTTCATTTCAAGATATTTATGAAAACTGTATGAATATCTTAGCTAGAGAACTATGCGAAAAAGAAGAACTAACTTACATAAAAGAATGTTTTAATAATTTAGAAAATGATGAAATCTCAGTAAATATAAAGTTGAATTTAGAAAGATTACAAGAATTTAAAAATAAAGTAAACTACAAAAGAAATATTTACTATTTTGTTATAAATAACATAACTTCTACAACTTCAAAGTATGATATTAACGCTAACCCTAAGGAGATCCTAATAAGTGATACTTTAAAAGTTCTAAGATATAACTCTTCTACAAGACTTTATATCATTCTAGAACCTATTGATATAACAACTAAAATAAAGTTAAATGAAACTGATATTATTTGTAACTTCGGTGAAATTGGGTTCCCTACTGTTGACATATGCACGGGTTATGGACTTGGAAAATTATTAGATGTTAGAAATAATGTTATTCCAAATTCTAATACATTATCATTATTTGCTAATATATTAGACCTAGGCTTAGAAGTTTTAAAATAGTGATATATATAAAAAAGAGCTAGAAATTATTCTAGCTCTTTTCATGGTAAATTATACGATCTTAGTTGTCCACTCTTCGCAATCCCAAACATCTGTTACTATGTCTTGATAAAATTCTGGTTCATGACATACTATAAGTATACTTCCTGTATATTCTTTTAGAGCCCTCTTTAGTTCCGCTTTAGCATCTACATCTAAGTGATTGGTAGGTTCATCTAATATCAATATATTAGTTTCCCGATTTAGAAGTTTCGCAAGTCTTACTTTCGCTTGCTCTCCACCACTAAGCACGGTAATTTTACTTTCAATATGTTTTGTAGTAAGTCCACACTTAGCAAGTGCAGATCTCACCTGTCCCTGCGTAAGGCTTGGAAACTCTTGCCAAAATTCTTCAATACAATTATTTCGATTGACTCCCTTTATTTCTTGTTCATAGTATCCTATATATTGATAATCACCTAAATTTGTATGACCTGAAACAGCCTTGATATCACCCATAAGACTCTTTAATAGTGTTGTTTTTCCAACACCATTGGCACCAGTTAAAGCAATCTTTTGTCCTCTTTCCATATATAAATCTAATGGTTTAGACAATGGAGTATCATAACCAGTAACCAATTCCTTAGTTTTAAATATTATTTTCCCAGAAGCTCTTGCAGATTTAAAAGTAAACTGTGGTTTTGGTTTATCTTTTGTAACTTCCATTCTATCAATTTTATCTAATTTCTTTTGTCTTGATTTTGCCATACCACTTGTAGAAGCCCTTGCTTTATTTTTAGCAACAAAAACCTCAAGTCTTGTAATTTCCTTTTGCTGCCTTTCAAAATCAGATTCCATTTGCTTTCTTTTAGCCTCATGAACTCTCAAAAATTCTTCATATGAACCTATATATCTAGTTAATTTTTTGTTTTCCACATGATATATTATATTAATTGCACCTTTTAAGAATTCAATATCATGAGATATTAATATAAATGCATTTTCATAATTTTGAAGATATCTCTTAAGCCACTCTACATGGGTCTCATCCAAAAAGTTAGTAGGCTCATCAAGTAGCAGAACATCCGGCGCTTCTAATAAAAGTTTTGCAAGAAGAATTTTTGTTCTTTGTCCACCACTTAAATCTGCAACATCATTTTCAAGACCAACATCTTTAAGTCCAATTCCTGCTGCTACCTCATCTATCTTAGAATCAATAGCATAAAATCCATTATTATCAAGTTGATCTTGAATTACTCCCATCCTATCCAGTAACTTTTCTAACTCTTCTGGGGTTGCCTCTCCCATTTTCTCTGTTACCTTAATCATTTCCTCTTCTAAGTCAAAAAGATATTTAAAAGCACCCCTTAAAACTTCCCTAATAGTTTTTCCCTTTTCCAAAACAGTATGTTGGTCCATATAACCAACCCTTACACTACTTGACCACTCAACTTCTCCTTCATCTGGCATAAGCTTGCCAGTAATAATGTTCATAAAGGTTGATTTACCTTCTCCGTTAGCCCCTATAAGTGCTATGTGTTCCCCTTTAAGTAATCTAAAAGATACATCTTGAAATATTACTCTGTCACCAAATCCATGGCTCATGTTTTTTACTACTAATCTACTCATTTGTTTTTCTCCTTACTATAATACGATTTTATATATTTATAATTTTTACATTATGAAAGTCTCTCTAGTCATATAATTATTTAATTTTAATAGTTTAATTTACTATGTTAATTTTAGATTAATGAAAATATATGCAATTTTTCATATGTTTGTGTTTAATTCATGTATAGATTAAAAAATGGCACATATACAAGTGTAATTTATAATTGCCCTTATGTCAAAACATTTTTATATATTTTTATATACTGTAATAATCCGTTGATGGTTGTAACCAACTGAAAACAAAGGATTAATAGTTTTATTTATCGTAAATACGATATTGTCTCATTGAAATTAACCTTAAAAATGAACAAAGCCAACTACAAGATATATTGCTCTGCTTAAATCAGAAACAGAAAAGGCAAGGATAGCCACAGGCAACAAATATTTTAAATTTGATGAAGAAGATGGTGTGAAAACTTTTAATAAACGAGAATACTTATTAGACCAACCAAAATCCAAGTTATACTCTATTTGCAAGGTACATGCTATGAAAAAATATAAGCAGTTAGCCTTATATAGTCTTGTAAGTGCGATAATAAAGTTAATAGACATAGACAATATCATCTATAAATTAATTGCGACAGATAGGCATTATGATGTAGCCGATGAAGATTTAGAAACAATTAAAAGTATGGCCTATAAATTTTAGGATGTATTTAAAATTAATTTTTATGTTAAATATTTGAAATTTATACCAATATTCTATATAATTGAATAAAGATATACTTACAGTAAAAATTGAAGCAAGGTTTAGTTAAAAGGCAACGACTATTATTGTTAAATGCTTATAATATTAGAAACTAAGAGGGAGTGGTATTATTACGAATAATATATTTATACTGTTCATGGTTATAGTAGGATTGTGCATTAGTCTGTATGGAATAACGAGAACAGAAACAAATTTTAATATGCTTAAATATGCTTTAACTACAAATACAAAAATTGAAAATAAAAAGGGTTTTGTAAAATCTTATAAAATTAGCTCTTTAATAATAGGGTTTTTATTATTAACGTTAAGTTTTTTATCGTATGCTGAAGTATTTCCTTTTAATTATATATCTTTATGTTTTTTTTCAATAATTTTATTGAAATCTATAATGAGAATGTTTATTCAATTTAAATATTCTAAAAAATCTACAACGTAAGAGATATTAAATATATTAATATATTGAGTGCTTTTCTTTCATATAAGGCGGTGCACCTTAAAATATAAGTGTAATTAAGAAAGGTGAGATGTTAAGTGTATTAGTCAAGAATTTTGAAAGGGGGTACTATTATGAGAATGCTGACAATATATGCTCTTATTATTTTTGTACCTATAATGATAATTATGGCTGAAATTTTTAGGTTTTTCATTACTTCAAATGAAATGAAACCAAATAAGTTAACAAAGCTATTTTATTCTGATGATGAAAGTTTTATTAAATCTTGGGAAATAGCAAAAGAAAAAGGAATGTTAATGTTTAATCTTAAAAATGTTATTTTTTTTACTGCTTGGTATGGAATGATGTGTTTCTTTATTTTCTCAAAAGATAATTATAGTATCATGTACGCACATGAACATATCCTATTATTGGTTATTACTATTATTATATTTGG
>Ga0209123_1001034_pt1 | contig 29910 bp, 20 predicted proteins | sample BarGraIncu00431A_FD_184500 | JGI IMG/M metagenome (GOLD analysis project Ga0209123, IMG submission 184500) | Arctic peat soil microbial communities from Barrow, Alaska, USA - Barrow Graham LP Incubations 004-31A (SPAdes) (version 2) | ecosystem: Environmental > Terrestrial > Soil > Wetlands >... | reverse complement strand
TTATAAGGCTTTTTTATGTTTAAATACAGGTTTTAGGCTTGATTTGGCATTTTTTCGATGATTTACGCTGTATATCGAAGCAGTGCACAACTTGACAAATGATCATCAATTTTACGCAACGCTAGTGATGAATACTATATTTTTATATTCCCTAAAATCGTTAACACCAGTAGTAGCTGCTCCGAAATGCCTAATTGTATAAAGCTTGGATTCCAAGCCTAAGCCCTTTAATATTTTGTTCAGGTCATCTTCTAATTTGAATTCATTTCTATATCTATCTACAATTAATCTATAGCATATAATCAATGTTTTTTCAGTGCCCGCAGTAATTATTTCTTGTATTTCGCGAGCAATCAGCTCAACATTCAGCAGATAAAATTCTCTATTGCCTTTGTAATCTCTAAACTGCTTCTTGTCCTTATCAGGTTTAACATTTTTCCTAATAATCAAGGAGTTTTTGGTTGTCCTTTGGGAACTATAAAATAGGTTAATTTTTCCTTGTGCGGTTTGTCTCAGTCCATCCAAAAAGACAACATTACTTTTTTTATAATCTTCGTCCAGCACCTCTCCATTTCTTGCACTTGTCGCATCTAGAATGATAGTTTTCTCAAAGTGTTTTGTATAGTTTTCAAGGTTGATATACCTGATATAACTGAACTGCTTTTTATCTTCTTTATGCCAGCTCCGACTTGTAGTACCCCCATAGTTTATGAATTTTTCTACTGCCACCAAGTCCTTGACATTCTCATAATTTTCCATTAATATTCCATAAATATTACCATCAAACTTAAATTGTGGATCATGTGGAGATATCTTTACGATAGCATCAGAGCGATCTGGATATTGTAGTTCACTCAGGTATGATCCGATTTTTTGAAATTTTTCTTTTGTTTCATCAGATAAATTCGATGCAACTACTTTTGTCAGAATGGCTTCCCATTGATCAAGCAATACATCCCCGATGTCCTTTGTTTCAATTTTTTCATCGATGATTAATACCTTTCTTCCAGATATACTTTCCGCAATATTATCCAAATCGTTACTCAGAAATAATCTCTGATGAGTTATAACTATTGCAGGATGCTTATCTACTGACCATTTGCTCATTTTTGCGCCACATGTCTTTTTGCAATTCATACATAGGACTGGCGAATATTCTCTGAAATGATCAGGTAATTTTCCAATAAAGTTCTTCTTGTCATTGGGGTCTTCATATTCTACACAGTCCTTATAGTTAAATCCTCTCAGCAACCTAGCAATAAAAAGCTCTTCATGTGGGAACTTATCAGCATATCCATATTCCTTATATTCTTCAAGATCTCCATAATATAAATCTTCTAATTCTTTTGTAATGTCATCGCTCCATTCTAACCATTCTCTCGTGAAACCATTGTCCTTCAATCCCGAATTAAGACAAAAGTCTCTTCCTTCTTGAAGAGTTCTTTTAACTATTACAGTTGAAAACTTATTATCAATTTCGTATATGTATTTAATGAACTCCAGCAATAATGTTGATTTGCCCTGTCCAATATCAAGATTGACCACAATAGGCTTATCAATTTTCACATCATTCAAGAATAGACTCGCAAGCTTTCTTAAATTTTCTTCTTGGCTTCTGGGAATTTCTCTATTTATTGTTTTTAAGAAATTCTTGATGATTTCATTTACATGAGCTTTATAGCCATCTCCAGGTATAACAATATCTTTTATGTTCATGCACTCCATATGTTTTGCGCCCCATTCTGCTACATGCTTATATAATCTTTGAATTGTTGATATTTTGCCATAGTTTTCCTTAGCTCTGGAGAGTCCTTAAATATATATATCTGCCTATGGGGATCTTTCATATCCATCTTTTCACCAACTTTATGAAATCTATTGAACATCAGCCAACCAGCCATTCTTTCCTGAAGGATTACAATTGTATCACCATTGTTCATATTTTGACCTCCAACTCAAATTGTAGTAATAGCACTATCACTATTCCACAAAAGTGGGGCTGGAAGCCCCGCAGGAACATAGATGAATCAATTCTAATTTCATTATCAGTTTAATTCCGTTGCCGTTAATTTTAAGCTTTTTCGACTGGGAGCCACATCTACTAATATTTCGAATTTGATAGTGGTACAGTTCAGCAAGCTGTACTCCTTGATCTGGATGAACTCAGAGAACACTTCCAACATATCTTTTTCATCTTTGACCAAGATTACTTTATTATCCAAGACCTTAATATCGAAAACTATCTGACCATGCTCTTCTAATTCTGATTTAATCAATTCCACGGCTCCGTCATCCAAGACCCTGGCTCGAACATCCACCTTGATATCAATTACCTTTAACCTACTCTTTTCTTCCAGATGTAAGTTTTTGACTACATCGCTGTTATCTATGGCTTCAACTTGGATCTTGTTGTATTTCTCATAGAGATAAGAAATATCACCGTCTTCTGCCTTCTTATAGACATATCGGCTATTCTGTAGCTTAACATTCAAGTAGCCGAATACCGGAAAGAACAAGTTGATTATGAAATCCTCAGTACAATTCTTCAGATTCCCAATAGAGTTGGCAATAGTCACGATATCATATTTCTTCAGAATCTCATCAGCAACCACAATGTACTTGGCATCAATTTCCTTATACTGCTTATATTTTTCTGATTTTAAATCTGCTATAGTGGCATCATATTGACTTTCTTCCCATTGACTCCAAGACGAATTTTCTATCGACCAATCCCGATGCTTGGTCTCTTTGCTTCTTTTGCTGTAGTTTTCTTTTTCGACTACTTGTCGTTCTTCTGTGTAATCTTTATAGAGCTTTTCGATTTCTTCTAAACACATAGGGTAATCCGAGATACTATAATCTCCATTTATTAACTTTTGCTGTATCAACTCAACTTTATTATCAAACTTGGTCATTACTCCATTGATTTCGCTCAACAGATTCTTTTTGATTATGCGAGAAACACTATCTAAAAGCCCAAATGTATAAACATATTGAGAATCAACTACATCCCCTTTATTTTCCTTATACTGTAAGAACCTTACCTTCCTACCATACTTCTTATTGATGATTTCCATATCTTCTGGGCTTGGGAAATACAATGTTTTAGGGGCATCGATGGATACCATGGCATTATAAAGAACCACGTATATGTCCTTCTCGTTTTCAAAGAATCTTTGTTTAATATGCTCCCGATGCTGCTCACTGGCACTATAGGTTGTGATCCATTCACCACTCTCTACCTTTTCTTTGGCTAACTTCTTTTCTTCCTCATCCAATTCCATATTCAAAATAAATTTGGCATTAGCTATATCGTAATAATCATAAGTCTGCTGGCTATTTGAGTTAATACTGGCGCTCTTCAAAGCAATCTTCCCTATTAGATTTCCTGAAGCTCTATAGGTTGCCATGAATCTATTCTCGGAGGTATATTCCATCGTGACTTTTTCTCCATCATCCCTATTGATGAAATACTTTCCGTCTTTGGGAGTTACCATAGAGTCTCTGATAATATCCGAATCTATTACAGTGGCAGCATCGCCATCACAGTCGCCGGAACTCATCAATGCCAGAATATCGCTCTTCTGATTAAAGTAAATTAGTTCCCTACATGGACTTAAATAGTTGTCCAGAAAGGTATTTCTAACAAACTTCACATTATGAACTTCGCTGTATGCACAGAGTGGATTCCTAGCGATTGTTCTGATATCTTCGTCTTTGAAGTCGGAGCTGTAGAATTCTCCTGTATTAAGTCCATTTTCGCCCTGATCTCGATTCATGGCAAAATTCATATAGGAAATGGGGTCAACTGCAATATACTGATATTTAGCTTTAGCAGTAACTTTACCACAGGCCAACTCCCTGCATTTCTTTTCAATCAGCTTAGCTAAATTATTCTTTACATATTTTAGGGTTATGAACTCCTCGGTTATATTGAGAAGTTCTTCACATTTAGTGACCACATTATGTGTAATATTTTTTATCTCATCTTGGAACTCTTCACTCTCTTCATTGTCGCTTGTAATAACATTTTTGAAGAATAACCTTATGGTATCGATGTTCACGAGCCACTCATCTTTGTCGCTGTCTTTTGAAAAGGGTTTTAAGATTTTTCTATAGGTTTTAACATCCTCTTTGATCAGGTCTAAGTAATCCTTTTTGCTCAATGCCAAGGCTGTGAGCAATTGATAATTTAATCTTCTGTAGTCCTCAATGTCCTCATCTCGTTTATTAACCTTTGTGACATATAGCTTCCCGATTATGTCCTTATATTTGGGGTCTACATTAGCAATCCTTGATAAATAAGTCCCCATATTCTCAGTATTTTCAGGTTTATAATACTTAGCCAATTTAACCATTGACTCATTTAGAAGCATCGTATTGTCTGTAACCAGCTGCCACTCTTTCCACATATCTAGCAGATAAAATTGATCATCTACCTTTTTACAATATTCGGTATCCCCTTTATAGAAAATACTCAAGTATTTAATGATATTGAACTTCGTGATCATGCCTTTAATGCCGATTCCGTAGCCTCTGATAATTGCAAACTCCACAGGATAGTCTAGCCCAAGCTCTTTTTGTATCTGATTAAATACCCTCGGAGTGGCAATTGCCCCTCCATCAAACACATCAATATCGTCATCAAAATGGTAATCCACCAATTTATAATTTACTCGATCTGCCATTTTGCCTTTATTATCTTCTACTTGCTCTGTGAACTTTTCGATAGTCTTATAATCCTTGATAATATGAAATGTCGGTTGCGGTAACACAATAAAATCCGGCATATTACCAGCCTTCTGACAATTACTAACACCTAAAGAGAGACGGCTGAGAACGTCCTTATTAATACAGATCTCTGCCATACTAGCTTCGATCTCCTTAAATTTACCCAGAGATATTAATGCCTCAAATTCTACAGCGAAGTTAAAAAAATCTTCCCTTATGAAGAATGTCTCACACTTACCCATGCCCTTCTCTTGCTTCATACCGCCTGGGGTTGCAAACCAAGCAAAATATACCTTGTCGTTCAGCGCTAATCCATGATCCCATTCTTCTTTTGCCTTTTCCTCTGTATTGGGGAGCAACACTTTTATTATTTCTTCTATCAGTTGACCATCTTGTAGCATTATATTTTTGTAACATTCGAGAGCTTTCATGAGAAAGCTTTCTGATAATGTTATTTGATAATGTTATTTGATTATCTTCCAAGTTATCGGAAGCTATAATTCCATCTTTGATGTTTGATCTTCCAAAGCTATAAATTTTAATCTGTTTGGCCTTCATATATGCTGACCCCCTATAATGAAAGAACTGAAAGATAGACCTTCAGTTCGAGATTACTCATTAATATTATATCAGAAATATTTGCTTAGTTCTCCATGATATTCCATAAAACTATTGCTAGCGCCTCATTCACATATGCCAATTCTACCAATTAGTGCTACAATTTCTCAATAGCCTGTCCCATGCACATTAAAATTTATTTCAACTTCATTCCTGCTTTAAACCCAATAATCAGTTCGTTGTCCCCTGCAACCAAGGGTCTGATCATTGCCTTTGGGTTGGTCGCGAGAAAACTGGCAACGGCCAATTCGGTTGACTCCTCAAGTTCCTTCCCAAGATCCTTATAAGTTTTGCTCTTCTTGTTAAGTAGACCTTGAACGGTAATTCCACCTAGTTTCGCTAATTCAGCTAATTCATCGGCTGAGAGCGGATTTTTTACAATGTTTCGGTATTCGAACTTAACATTTTCTTGCAGAAGACCCGCTTCTGCTTTACGACAAGTTGTTCACTGGGGAAAACAATAAAATGTAAACATTCTTTCTCCTCCAAATCCTCGTGTTGATTATTGGATACAATTAAAGCCGGGAGAGTGCTATTTGTATAATGATGGCTTATATGGCACAAGAAAAAACTTCCCAACGCAAAGCTAAAATAATAAAATTAGACTCACTTTGGAAAATAATAAATAACAAATGATACCCCTTGATTAATCTGAAGGAGGGTTTTGCTACTTAAAAAATTGGTAACTCTAAAATGGAACCCCTCAATTATCACCGAGCCATCCTTTCTGATTTCTTTAAAGGGTAGATTCAATCAATATTAACCATTAATACAAATATGAGTCATTGCTTTAATGCTCAAACCCCTTACTATCATAAAATGCATGAATCTCACTTTCACTATCTGCCAAATTCCTCTTCAGCCTTTGTACAATATCGGTTTGCTCATTTATCTGTGTATACAAGTCATTAACATCGGCTCGTTTTTCAGAAAGTTTAATTTCTAAATTTCTGATTTCAATTTCGCAAAGAGATATAGTCTCTAATGCATTCTTTTTACCAAAGAACTTTTTGCTTTGCTTGTCAATGATTGCTCTATTTTGCATAATTGAATTTTCATAGTCGGAAATGATCTTTTCGAAATCATACTTTTTATTTTCAAGTGCTTCTAATTTTTGCTCATTAGCTTTAACGTCTTTTTCTATATTAGCAGCCACTAATTCCTTCTCTTTTAGTTTTTGCATTTCATCTGGGTGTTCTTCAGAGTATTTATTCTTTTTTATAATCTTTTGTTGTTTTTCTCGTTCTAAACTACGTTTAGATTCGTTCCTTTTAATTTCTTCTCTGCGCGATAAGCCCTGAGTTGTATTTTTGGGCACATCAAAAGGGTCAATTAACATATATTCACTTGTACCATAGTTAGGATCAGCTTCTTGGATATTCGTAAGTAAGCGGTCATATTTTTCTATAAAAGGTATCTTTTCTTTTGCATTATATCCAAAATAACTTACACTAGTTTGTAAATAATCTAGCCAAAAAAAATAAAATCCACAAACATGTCGCAAATCATCACAAATTCTCTTTTTCATTTCTATGATATTATTTTTTGATAAATCGTCATTATAGCCTTCTATTAAAGTCATTGCATCTTCAATTTGTATAATATTTGTCTCAGTTCTTTGTCTGGTATTATACATTTCATCCCAGTGAATATCAAAGTATAAATCGTCTTTTTTGCTTAAATTTTCCTGTACCAAATCTGTGAGTGCGTTATTTACATTAAATAGTGCTACGGCAAACTCATTATGAATACTAATTATTTCACTCTCATCCAAACCAGATTCGCCAATAAGTGGTAATGCTTTTTTTATGCTATGATAAAATTCTGTCAGTCTTAGATTTGCTAGTGTAGATTGCCATGCAGCAGCTTTTCCTTTCTCATATATAGCTCTCCAATTAGTAGGATCAATTTCTACAACTTTAGTAAAGTACTCATACGCTTCTGCTTGATTACCTGAAGAGGCTGCAGCTTTGCCCATATTCATCCAGTTTCCAATATGATGTGAGTTATCTATCTTAACTGTACCTTTAATTTCTTGCACTTTCTCTTGCATACGCTCTTTGCTATGCTCCATTCCACATTTATCGCACACAGCAATGGCACCTGAACCCATTGTTAATTTTCCGCCGCAAAGATCACAAACTAATGCTGCCATTATTTCTTCCTCCTCTTATATAATAATCTTCTCTCCAGACACCTTGACCCTACCTGCTTCGAGAAGGTATTCACACGCTTTTTGCATAGCCAGCGTAATATTGCCACCCTTACGATTAAATCCAAAAACACGAGCTGTAACAAGACATAGATCGTTTTTTGTTATTCCAAAACTATTTTTGGCAATAACAAACATGGCCTCAGCTGATTCTTCTGTACTGATATAGTTTATCACTCTGCCTTCGCCATAAGATGATGGTATCTTAACTTCAATTTCCTTAATGTTTTTGTGCCAGCAGAAATCGCCTTTTTTTACAACTACATCTTCCAGGTTTTCTGCCAATACATAATCAACTGAATTTCGAACTCTGACCGTGGCTTTTTGATTACCAAATAGAGGGGCAACCCTCTTGCATAACAAGTCATAGTGAATTGGGCATTCAAGTTCAACTACATAGTCTATTACATTAGCAAGATACTGCGTGTCATTAGATATTCTCGTTATCTCAGTTAGATCAGTTTCTTTATAGTAAGCAAAATTATATGGATTATCGTCCTTGGAGCTATCTTGAGCATTGTCAGTTCCAACTATCACATAATTCTCTTCAATTGACATAGAGTCTTCTTCAGCTAGTTCAGATCGACTTATACTTCCTGTATCGATATTGCTCATTTTGTAATTGGATATTGCCAGGTTAACAGCCTCAAGCAATTTATTCCCCTCATTTTTAGGGTCTTTAATCCAATCAGTTGACCATATCCTATAAATCTTCCACCCAATATCTTCAAGCACAGTTTGGCGTAATCTATCACGCTCGCGCGCAGTCCTTGCACTATGGTATGTAGCGCCGTCGCACTCAACGCCTAGTACAAATACACCATTTAATGTGGGGTGTTTTACCGCCATATCAATTCGATAACCTGAACAGCCCACTTGATTAGCTACGTTAAAGCCATTTTTAATCAAAAAATCATAAACTGCCTCCTCAAATGGAGACTCCACATCAACAGTGTTTTTATAACTCAATTCATTTTGCAATACTGAAGCTCCATTTATTGCAAAGTCAATATATTGGCGCAACATTTTAACACCCTCAGAATTGGTGCTTTCAACATTAATATCCGTTGGGTGAATAGATCCAACTAACTTTACATTGTATTTTGCACGAGTAATAGCAACATTTAGTCGTCTATGCCCACCGTTTCGATTGAGTGGACCAAAATTCATATACATAACACCGTTTTGGTCTTTAGCATAACCGATGCTGAAAATTATTGTATCCCTTTCGTCTCCTTGGACATTTTCGAGGTTCTTTACAAAAAATGCGTGATCAGTATCCTCAGCAAAGAAATTCTCATATTGTCCGTTTTGTAATCGCAATTGTCTTATAGCAACGTCCACAGCTTGTTGTTGCGCCTCACTAAAGGTAACCACCCCTAATGAACGATTTGGATATTTTTTTATATGCTCAAAAACCAGCCCAGCCACACGCTTTGCCTCGTTCACATTATCTTTCTTGCCGCCACGATCATATACACCATTTTCAACAAAAATATATTCGACTCCATTATCTGAGATCCTATCGATATTTGACGGAAATGTTATTAGCTCATAATTGTATATTTTTGCATTTGAAAAAGCGATCAAATGCTCGTGGCGGCTTCTGTAATGCCACTTTAGAGTACGCTCAGGAATGACATTGACAGCCTCTTCAAGAATAGAATCATACGCATCTGCGTCATCGTATTCAGTATCATCATCAGTATCAAAATCACCATCCGACAGTGAAGCTGCAAAGAAACTCGTAGGCGGTAGCTGCTTGCTATCACCAGCAATAATCACTTGTTTGCCCCTCATTATTGCACCTATTGCGTCTTCGGTGCATACCTGTGAAGCTTCATCAAAAATAATTGTATCAAAATTGTACCCATCAGCCTGCAAAAATAAGCTAACAGAAAGCGGCGACATCATTAGACAAGGTTTTAATGCTGTCAATAGATTCGGGATTGCCATAAACAATCTTCTAAGTGGCATAATTTTGCGCTGTTTTGTGAGCTCGCGTTTTAATATCCCTACCTCATCAACGGCCGATGTTGCTATATTTGTGTTCGGTAATCTGTCAATTAATCTTCCCAGAATTCTCAAACGTCCAATTTTAAGTTGCTCAGCATCGTGAGATTTAAACTCATCAATAATTGACTGGTGAGAGCGACTTCTAAATGCGTAAACTGCAGGATAACGAGGTATCATCACATCAAGCCACAGCCTATAAAGACGCTTAAAGAAAGTATCAACAATTATATTCGGCAGCATGCCCATCTGCTCAACTTTTTCGATAAACTCAGTTAATCCCACTTCTCTACATTGTTGCCTAACACTTCTAAAATCTATCCATTCTTCTAATAAAGTAAGATTATTAAGGCATTTCTCTGTATTATCCAACAGGGTGTAGATACTTGTATTATACATTTCTTCACCATTATCGAATAAGTTGGAAAACCACGTGAAGTCTGATTTAATATCTGTGTGTTGCGTTGACAATTTATTACTATATTCACTCGCCCACAGAGCTACGTCTTTATTGCTACAAACGCCATTAATATATTCACGAGATAAAGAATACGCTTTACACACTTCATTAAATTTGGCAGCATAATTTAATGAAGAAATAACGCAGCCCCAATCCGTATCCATTTCTTCAAACATAAAGCCAAATTTATCCTGCAATTGAGATAAGTTGACTTCTACCGTTTTCTTAATTTCTTGAATCCTATCAAGTACGATAAGATCCCCCATCGTGGCTTCGAATGATAACGTGTCTCTGGCACAACTTGAAAATACAATATATTTGTCATGAGAAACATTAACACCATCTTTAATAGCTTTAAGCATTGCGAGTAGTTTATCAAATTCTATATTTTGATTATCTTCCGTAATTAGTAAATTATTTAATCTCTTAACCGTCTCTCTATTATTGATATCTTCAATATCTGTTTTAAAAGTTGCAAAGCTATTGTTTACATTTTCACTAGATGTAAGGTAATTTATCAACTTACTCGGAGCTTGCTTTTTATCAAAAAATTCGATTATTTGTGTAGTGATAGCAATTCTATTTCTCACATTATTCCAATCAGTGTCTTCCCCTATATAATGAGCACCGAAACATTCCAACAATTTGTTACTGTTATCATCGAACCATTTTCTTTTTTGATTAATCTCCTTTAGTGTTGTAAGCATAGAAATTATGTCGGTTAATTGAGTCTCATCTGTCGAGTGGACATTTATGTAATAACTACATATATTTACAATGTCATTTTTAATATCAAATGACATTGTATTTGTAGTATCTATTTTCTCAAGTAAGTCAGCAATTGGTTGCGTAACAATATTTGCCCCGAAAATACTAGCAACATAATCAAGCACATTATTTTCAGATATCTTCAAAATATTTGTATTTAGTCTTTTTAATTTCTCAACATCACCTTCAAGCAACAACTTTCTAAGCTTCTCCGGTATTCTATCTCCACCGAAATAACTTTTAATGATTTTTAAGTTGGCTCTGCTTTTTTCAATAATATCCCAATTGGTGTAGTTCCCCATATATAAACCACCCAACATTTCAACCGCCAGGGGTTCATTACTGGTTAGCCACTGTTCTTTTTCTTTAATAAGCGTGATTTTATTAAGCAAAGCTAGAATTTCATCATCGGTTATTTTAATATTAGGCTCTTTGCTAAAACTACGTATTGTTTTCTTATCAGTGCGATAACTACCCTTGATAAATTTAGTAAAATTCCCATACTCAGTATTGAATCGAATCAGCATACCTTTGTATTCAATATTCAAAATATCCTTATTGTACTTTGATAAGAGGAATTCTGTTTCATCTTTAACTTGTTTTTGGGCGTTCTTAATTTCCGAAATTATTCGGTCCACAGCAATCTCTTTATTTTCATCGAACCATGCCAAGGCGGGCTTTGGATTTTGAATAATGGTAGACAAAAGCTCACCTAAAGAAATTAAGTCCTTAAGTGTGTTCACTTCTAGTCCAATATCCTCTGCAATTTGTTTTGAACTGTCATATCCGTTTGTAATAAGCAAATGGAACATGTTGAGTTTTTCTGATTGAGTATCCACAAAAGATAAAAGTGTTTGTTTTTTTAGGTCTAAATTATCAGACAATCCGTTAAAATCGCTTATAATTTTCAGCGTTTGGAAATAAGTCGTTTTAAATTTCTCAAGTAACTCTTCATAATTAATTTCAAATACATCATCAACCAAGTCTGATCTGACTTTGGCTATATTATTTTTAAATATAGTTTGCTCAGCTTTTGCAACATCTGATAATTCTATAATGTTTTGAATTTCCCCGTGGTTAAACCATCTACCCAAAGGCTGAGGGTTTTCAAGAATTAATGCAAGTAATTTCTCCAATTCAAGTATTGAATTAAAAGTTTTGTAATGTTCAACACCCAAGGAAGAAGATAAGTCATTGCTTTGATTATTAATTTTTTTAATGAAGTTTAGGAGTTCTCGACACTCAGTGATAATAAAATTAGCTTTAATGACTATATCCTTGTTTGTTGGAAAATTTTCATTATCCAAATGTTCTTGTATGTCTGTCATATTAGATTCAAAAGTTAAAATTATGTCCTGCGCATTAATCTCCAATACATCTTTGGTATATCGGCTAAGCAAATTAGCAGTCTTACCTTTATATTCTTCAAATAGCATCATGTATTCCTGTGCAATATTTTTTAAAACCACAATGTCTTCGGATAGCCACTTTTCAGGAATAATTGGTGACTCTGCCGAAACATCAAGTAAATCGCCCCATGAAATAATACTGTTAATTGTCGGAGAGATGTTAGCAGCCGTCTTATCAAGAATACTTTTATAGATTTGAATTATGGAGGTCAATTTTATGGATAAACTTTTTAAATTCACTTCTATGTCGTGTCTTAATTCATGGGTTACTACGGAAACATTACAACCATACCAAGGATTTTCTGAGTAGTCTTTGCTTAATTTACCAATAGTCTTTGAAAACTCACTTAACAAATATCTATATTTATTGAGTAACTCCATATCAGTATTTTCAACATCATTTATTCGGAAAATAATATCTTGCGTTGCTGATAGTTTTGCAAGCCGCCCATTAGCCTCATATATAGAAACGTTAAGAGGCGTAACTTTTGTATGAAGCTGTTCCTGATATTCATTAAGCGTATTTCTTCTTTCCTCTAAAACAGACAGTTTATATATTGCATCTTCACGGATACTTATTCTTTGAAGAGTTAGCGTTTTGGCGAGTTGATTTAATATTTCTTTTTTGTTGGCTTTATAACTGTGTAAAGTGAGGCAGAAATCAGCAAGTCCAGCTTCTGCAAGACGCTTTTTAACCACCTCAAGTGCTGCCATTTTTTCAGATACAAACAACACCTTTTTACCATCAGAAATAGCCTCTGCAATAATATTTGTTATGGTTTGACTTTTTCCTGTTCCCGGAGGGCCTTGCATTACAAAACTAATGCCTCTTTTTGATAATAAGATAGCATCTTGTTGACTAGAGTCAGCATCTACTACTTGATATGTATCAATAGGTCTAACATTCTTATCATGATTAAAGTTATTGAGTTCGCTTGGTATTTGAGCTACCTCACTTTTATCCCCACAAAGTGCTTTTATAATTGGATTGGAAGCAATTTTGTCTTTATTATTGTCAAGGTCTTTATACATGTGTATTTTTAAGAATGACAATAAGGTTAGGTGAACATCAGACACAACCTCCCAATCATTCTTTTTTGCAATTTTAGCGATTTGTGATAGATACTTAGTAATATCATCTTCGTGTCCATCGAATTCAGGCACATTAATACCAAAATCATTCTCAAATTTAAAAGCTAAACTTGGGTTAACGACTATTTCGTCTTCATGTGTTTGTAAAATATATGGGTCTGTTATTGATTCAACTTTTAATGTTACAGGAACAAGAACGAGTGGCGAAGAAATAACGACTTCTGACCTTTCACTTTCTTTCCATCTAATTATACCAAAAGTTAAATAAAGCGAATTTATGCCTTGTTCTTCCATCGATGTCTTTGCACGATCACGCAGAACTTTCAAAGTCTTTTGCTGCTCGTTTAAAGTTTTATTTGTTTGCAAGTCACCTTCTTGAACAGAAATATTATGTTCTTCCCCATTTTCATCGTATGTTGTTTTAAGTGGAAAGGAAAAACTAAGCTCATCCTCATTTTGAACAATTCTTTTATACAATTCATCATAATTCGGTGATGTAATTCCAACATTAGACCTTTTAGTTTCTTTAAAGTTTATTAATCTATTGCGTTTGCCTAAATCTAGTAAGCGTTTTTTCCAACGCTCAATTGTGGCATCGATATTTTGCATGTTCAATTCTCCCCGTTAATTTCTCTAATCTCAATAGGCTAATATTTGGTTTTAGATATAATCTTAGGATATTTATAAATATCCTAAGTGATTTTACCAATTAAGTTGTGTAATTTGGTTTCCCAAGTTTTGTGGTCAACCCACCACAGTTGATCGGAGGGTGCAATAAATCCTGCGCACTGGATCTTTAGTTCCAGAATAGCGGCTCATTTTCGCTCAGAATATTCAGCATCCCATTGATATGTATAGTTCCCGACTAATAGACCACTTTCGATAAACTTACCTTTGTGAAAATTCCTCTAATTCCCTTAGGATAAATATATTTTACCACAGTACTTCGACATAAATCTGAAATTATTATTCAACTTGTGTTAAATACTTCCTTTATTATAGTCTATATGTCGAGTAGTAGTAAGTAGAAAAGCACCAAATATACACACTACCCATATTAAAAAGCACCTGCCTATCCAGCAGATGCCCTCTAGTATAAGTGGATATTCAATTTATTACTTATTCATTCAAACCTCAACCATAACCTTCTTGCCCTTGTTCCCTAAACTATAATCCTTGTGATATAGCAACATGCCCTGTCCTCTCTAAAAACTTACAATGAAGTAACGCCGACGTGCGTGGACACCCCGCATCGGCTTGATAGAAAGCACCTTGATACCCCATATTGGCTCTATAGAAAACGATTGACAGTTTTAATAATAGTTAACATTCTTATGAATAACGCGAAGTTAGAAAAAGATTTCGATCATGGAAATATAATAAAAAAAACGTGGACATAACGTGTTACCTCATCTGTAACGGGTTATGTCTATTTCTAGGGAGAGATTCGTGGAAATAACTCCGAAAATTTTTTTGCCATTAAGGAGGATATTATTAAAAGATATAGAATACATATGCATTGATACTATATGCACAGTGACATTAATTGAGGTGAACACATATGAATGAAGTGAAGGTAAGCGAATCTGAATTAACTATTCCCATTGAGCGTTCAATTCAAGCCGAATTACTCCTCCTGTTAGGACAAAAGCCGTCTCACGGGTATGAATTAATCCAACGCCTAAACGAAGCTGATTTTAAGAGTGGAGAAGCAGACGCAGCAACCGTTTATCGAAATCTAAGGCGTATGGATAAGGATGGTTTGATTAAATCCCATTGGGAAGTCGGCGAGTCAGGTCCAGGCAGGCGACTTTACAAATTAACATCTCTAGGAGAAGAGTCCTTAAAGGTATGGGCAAGGTACATTGCTCAACAAAAAGCGAAGTTAGAGAATTTTATACAAGCCTATTTCCAGTTTGAGGAATCTTTGACAGAGAGGGAAGATGGGGTGAATTTAACATGATAGGTTCTCAAGAGTCTCTCAGAATAATCTATGCAGCTGCATTACAGCAAGTTATGGAAAAATGCTTGGAACACTTTTCCGAACAAAACTCAGGTCTAAAATTTGAGTTGAAAGGGGTTGGTTCAAGGGAGGGTGCCAAACGATTATTAGCCGGAGAAAAATACGACATCATAGCTCTAGCTGACCAAGCACTATTTGCGGAACTGCTAGTACCTGATTTAGTGGAAAACTACCTTGTTTTTGCTGCTGATCAAATTGTTATTGGCTATAATCACTCTTCAAGGGGAAGCAAGGAGATTACTCCAGAAAATTGGGTAGATATGTTGCTTAAGCCTCAGGTTAGTTTTGCCCGTTCTGACCACCACCTTGTTCCTCGTGGCTATAGAACACTTATGGTTTGGCAATTGGCTGAAAAATTTTATAGCAGGCCAGGGCTCTACTCAACTTTGGAAGCCGCCTGTATTCCTTACTCTACTTACCCTAAATCATTAGACCTATCTAGTGCTCTATTTAAGGGGAAAGTTGATTATGCTTTTCTTTATTCCTCGGAGGCTATACAACTAGGACTTCCATATATAGCCCTACCATCGAAGATTAACCTTTCTAACCCTGCTTATGCCAATTTTTATGACCAGGCTTCTGTAACAGTAGAAAGTAAGATTCCAGGGAAAAATGTAATCATTCACGGAAACCCTATTGAATTTGCTATTGGTCTATCTAAGAATAGCCAATATCCCGAACTAGCTCAATCGTTTGCCGATCTTCTTACTGGACCGGAGGGTTCTTCAATTCTGGATGAATGCGGTCTGATCCCCTGCTAATTATTGCATAAAACAGGTTATGTAATTAGGAGGTTTACGTCATGGGTTTAATCATTGATATGAAAACGAAACGTGTGATTAACCAGCCGTTGAAACAATCCATGTTTGTGGAGGTCTTTGATATTACAATGTTCCTTCTTCGAACGGCCTTTTTCGTAAGCTTCCTCGCCTTCCGGTTTAGTTTAATATGAAGCCTATTTTTGCAATTAAGAAGATAGGAGGGTGATAGTCCCAAAATGTATTTATTACCGATTGAAATATTGTAAAACGACTACTAACAATCGTTTGTCATTTATTGAAACCGGAGGGTTCTTAAATTTCGGAGGAATGGGCCTGATTCCCTACTTAAATTTCTCTAAACTGCTTTAAGAAATTCAAACACTTAATTCGTGAAGAGTGCGGTTTTTCTCCATGTTACAATAAAAAAACATTACATTGGAGGAGGTCTTGTATAATGACTGAGGCAACTACAACGGAAACAAAACAATCAGCTCAGAAACCATTAGGTAACCGTTATAATCGCTCGGAGTGGGCAGGCGCTTTTGGTGACCTTGGGACACTTATACCATTTATAATTGGTTATATTTCAATCATGAAGTTAGACCCCTTAGGTGTTCTATTTATGTTTGGAATTCTCCTAATCGGCTCTGGGTTATATTATAAAACACCAGTTCCTATCCAGCCTATGAAAGCTATAGGTGGTGCTGCTATTACTCAAGCAGCAGCTATTACTCCTGGGATGGTATGGGGAGCCGGTATTTTTACAGGACTTTTTTGGTTGATTTTAGGGCTAACGGGTACACTTAACTATGTGTCTAAAATAGCTACTAAACCCGTTATTCGGGGAATAGTACTAGGACTTGGCCTTCTGTTTATCATGGAAGGAACCAAAATGATGAAAACAGATTTCATCGTAGCTATAATCGCCCTATTAATCACATTCTTACTTTTGACTAATAAACACATTCCAGCTATGTTTGCCTTAATCGTCTTTGGAATTATTGCTGCTCTAGTCAAAAACCCGGGTCTATTCAAAGAATTGGCTACGATACATCTCGCTTTCCGACTCCCACAATTTTCTTTAGGTCATATAACATGGTCAGAATTTTTATCGGGTACACTCGTTCTCGGTATTCCTCAAATACCGTTGACCCTTGGTAATGCAGTTATAGCTATCACTGCCGAAAATAATAGATTATTTCCCGAACATCCAGTTACCGAAAAGAAAATAGCTATTTCTCAAGGGATTATGAACCTCATTTCCCCTATATTTGGTGGAATTCCTATGTGTCATGGTGCCGGAGGTATGGCTGGACATGTTCGTTTTGGCGCTCGTACTGGTGGATCACTCGTTATATTAGGTACTCTCCTTGTAACGGTTGGATTATGTTTTAGCAGTTCAATTTTACTCCTGTTTAGCATTTTTCCAGCAAGTGTACTCGGAGTGATTTTATTCTTTGCTGGATTGGAACTAGCTGTTTCTGCTCGTGATGTAGGCTCGGATAAGGGTGACTTCTATACCCTGTTAGTCACTGCTGGTTTTTCTCTCTGGAACATGGGTATAGGCTTTATTGCAGGATTAGTTATGCAAGAGATGTTAAAGAGAAAAATCTTTAAGGTTTAGTTTAAAAAATTTCAAGGCGTATTGATGTAACAATTACGACGATTTAAGTAAAAGCCAATTCTCGTAAATAATGGGAATTGGCTTAATACATAATTGTTTTATCGTTTACCACCGTGTTTTGATGAATTTAGGAGGAGGTTTACGTTAAGTCATGGAAAAGAAAACAAGAAATGACGTTAATCAGTCGTCAGAACCACCTAGATTGGTGAGTCTCATTGAAATTGCTAAGACCTTTCTTCACATAGGGCTTGTATCTTATAGTTTAGCGGCGCTAGGGGAAGCCAAAAAATCGTTGGTAGACGAGAAAAACTGGATGACAGATGAGGAATACCTGAACGGGTTAGCCCTTTCACAACGCTTACCTGGGGCACCTGCTGTAAATCTAAACACCTACATCGGGTATTTCCTGAGGGGTTTTCCGGGTGCTTTAGTGGCCGGTATCTTTTTCGTGATTCCTTGTTTTGTGACCATGGTCGTTCTCGCCCACCTCTATCTAAACTATAACGATGTTCCCTTAGTATCCTCGTTATTTAAAGGAGTCGGCGCTTTAGTTGTAGGTCTTGTATTAAACACCATTATAGATTTATGGAAAAAAGGAGTAAACACCCTGCAGTTAACAATCCTGGCAATTGGCGGATTTGTAATGGTATACTTTTTGAAGGTGAATATCATAACTCTTCTTTTAGTTGCTGGAGTAGTAAGTCTAGTGTTTACCTTATTGACGATTAAGTTTTCCGCTTGGAAAGCAGTTATGGATAAAAAGCTTTGGGTCGCCAAAAAGTCCTCTCAAAGAGCCGTTTCGGCGATTAGGTTTGAGTTTAGTAAAAAAAAGTACGTGGGTATGTTAATTATGCTGGCTTTGCTATTGATCATCAATTTTGTTATCAATTTCAGCAATCCCACATTTCGAAATCTAGGAAACACATTATTTGGAATCGGGGGGCTAACCTTTGGGAGTGGCTACGCTATGTTGCCATTCATCCAGGATGCTATGGTTAATCAGTATCACTTTGTCACCAACAAGGAATTTGGGGTCGCTTTAGCCTTGAGCTTACTAACACCTGGTCCGGTCACTGTTATTTCCGCATTTATTGGATATAAATTGGCAGGTGTCTTCGGGGCGGCACTGGCTATGGCTAATATGTATTTGCCTTCGTTTGCTGTTGTGAATATTATTTCGGACATCTATAACCGAGCTGGTAAGGTGGATAAATTTAAAATGGTCATTAGCGGAATCGTCGCTGCATTTTTCGGGACACTATGGGCAGTAATTTTTAAATTGACGGGTAGCTCCCTAGTCGATCTACCTACTTGTGGGCTTGCTTTAGCAGCTTTTGGAGTACAAAGATTTACGAAGATTGATACCCTGTGGATTATTATCGCTGGGGCATTACTCTCCTTGTTTATTTTCTAGTTTTTACTCTTAACGTTACAAAAGCCCAAACAGAATAAGTCACTCTGAGTATCAGATGGCCTTCCTAAATAAATTTGAATATTTTGTGAAAAATTATTCGGTGAAATATTAGGGACAGAGGCTAGAATTAAAGGGGAGGTCTACTTGAAAAAGCAAACCAAAATTGATTTTCCTTCATTATCTCCGACAGACTTATACAAGCTAGTATTGAACGGAACTTTAAAAAGGTTTCCTAAACATTATTGGGAAGGTAAGAATCCTGAGGCCGCTATTGAGATAATAAGGTTTATGTTTGAGAAGATTTTATGCTGGTCAGAGGATGAGATTAAAAATGGACTTAATCAAAAAATATTTAGAAATAATAAACTAGGTGGAATGCTCGGTATCTCTTTTCAGGATAGTCCCTATCAAGCGTTCAATTCTGCTTATCCCGATAAATACAAACAATGGGAACTGTCTGTACCTCAGAATTATTGGAATTTAGAAACTGCGAAACAAGCGACGCGATGGCTGCTAGAGAAATTAGCTTGGACAAATGAAGCTATTAAAGCTAATTTATGCGTTAAGACCTTTGCTGAAAATGGGCTAAGTGGAATGTTAAGGAATTTCTATAATAGTAGTCCCTATGAAGCTGTTAACAGCGCTTTTCCTGATAGGTTTTTTCAGTGGGAGTTGTATACAAGTCCTAAAAATTATTGGGATTTGGATACGGGTATACAATCAACTAAATGGTTAATAAATATACTAGGCTGGTCAGAGGATGACATTAAAGCAAATTTGTGTAAAAAAACATTTAAAGAGTATGGGCTTGACGGGATGTTGCAGGCCGTATACAACAGTAGTCCCTTTGAAGCGATTAATTCGGCCTATCCCAATATTTTCTATCCATGGGAACTTTCGCAAGTTCCTCAACGCTTCTGGAACCTTGAATCTGGAATTGAAGCTACAAAGTGGCTCGTTGAAAAAGTTAGCTATAAAGACAGGAATCTTTATCATGAACTAACTATTGAGATATTTAAACAGTTCGGGCTTTATGGTATGCTTCAAGCTGTTTTTAAAAGCAATGCACATCGGGCTATTTTAGCCGCTTATCCAGAGTATTTAAAGAAAACTTAAAGAGGCAATAAATTGATTCCAATGTACTAAACAAGCAAGAAAAATAGTGTTTTGAGCTAAGTTGGGAGACTAACTGTTAATAGGTTTTTATAGTGGGACTTAGAGACAAATTGCTTCGAATTCTTCTTTAACGAAAGATTAGATAATGGTCGAACTTCACAAAATTCATACACCCGAACCAATTAACTTGGAAATTAATTTCCAGTTATCCTACAAATGCGTATTTTTATAATTACCTATCAACTATTCCCCCTGTCTGTTCAAAACGCCAGCCGAGGTAACTTTAAACCTCGACCGGCGTTTCGCCTAAAATATTTCCCTCACTTCAATCCCCGTCTTGAACACAAACACCACTTCGACCATCGACTGCACCTTGATCTTCTCAACCAACCTGCGAAATATTTCCTCATCAAATTTAGTAACCTTAACCCCCTGTTTCCTGCTCATAACGCGTAAAAATGCCTGCTCTAAATCCTTCTCTTTAACCGTTTTTGCGCTACATTTGTCAATTCCGTTCTGTTCTCGATTTATACATCGCCACACATACTGCTTATTTTTCCCGGTGCCCCAAGATGCTCTTCTAAACTTCGATCCACAATTTTGGCAGAAAAGCTTCCCTGAGAAAGCATATTCACTCGTAAAGGCACTTTTGCCCGTCCGTGAATATCCCCGCATATTTGTTCGTCTTTCAAATTCAGCCTGGACCGCAGCAAACTCTTCCTTACTTATTATATGTGGGTGGGAGTCTTCCACGTAGTATTGCTGAACAATCCCGTTATTTTTCACACGCTTCTTGGTCAAAAAATCGACAGTATGCGTCTTTTGAAGGAGTGCCTCACCCATATACTTTTCATTCTTCAATATTGACTTTACAGTACTGGCCCACCATGTTGCCTTTCCAGCACCAGTCAGTATACCGTCGTGTTCTAAGCCTTTTGCGATCTTCAAATCGGACTTCCCTTCCATGAACTCGCAATAGATTCTTTTAATTATTTCAGCTTCCTCGGGTACTATCACCAACTTACCCATCTCGTCTTTCGTATAGCCGAGAAATCTATTGTGATTAACGATGACCTTCCCCTCCTGAAAACGGTATGCAATCCCCATCCGAGTGATCTGCGATATGTTTGAACTTTCCTCTTGTGCCAAACTGCCGAGTAAAGTAATCAGGAACTCTCCCTTAGAATCGAGCGTGTTCACATTCTCCTTCTCAAAAAATATGGCGATCCCCTTTTCCTTCAACTGCCGTACATATTGCAAAGTGTCGAGCGTATTCCTAGCAAAGCGACTGATGGATTTGGTGATCACCATGTCTATCTTGCCTGCCATACACTCCTCGATCATGCGATTGAATTCGACCCTTTTCTTAGTGTTGGTGCCACTGATGCCTTCGTCTGCAAAGATTCCGCTGAATTCCCAATCTCGATTCCGTTTTATATAGTCAGTGTAGTGTGACACCTGAGCCTCGTAGCTTGATAACTGTTCTTCGTTATCTGTCGACACGCGACAATACGCACAAACCCTTAGCTTTGCCGTTGCCTCAAGCCCCTGTAATTCTTGTCGTGGTTTTGCCGGAATCACTGTCACATTTGCCATTTTTCAAAAACCTCCCTTAAAATAAATCACGGCCTCGTTTTAAGGTGTAATGCTCCTCAAAACGAAGGCCGTTTTTTAAATAGAACTCTAAACAAGTGCGTTCCTTGACGACTATTTTTTCTATAATCGCGGTATATAAATCTTCGCTGAATTCTAGGAGTTTCCCCCCCTGCGAATCGAGAATGGTCTCAAGTTCCAAAGTTCTGGCTATTCTACTGTCTCGCTTTGCCAGTTCCAACATCCAAGTGGACCGTTCTGTTTGGAACTGGGTCAACCTGCCCACGAGTTTTTCGTGTTCGGTTTTCAAAACGGCGTACCCTTTTCCCTCTATAAAATAGAGCGCTCGTTCTTGCTGGATCAGGCTCTCAATCTCCTCATCCAACTTCACGATGCGCTCTTGGTCAATCTCCGTAAATTTTTCTCTTTCCAACTTCGCCTTATAATCCCCCAGCAACTCAACCCGATCCGTATATAGCCGGTTAAACGCCCTTACAAACAGGCCCTTTATGGTCTCTTCTTTGATCCTACCAACGTTACATGAAATTTTCCTTCCTATTATATAGGTACTACAAACCCAACACGCCGACTCAGCAGCATTCCCGCAATTGTCCAAATGTCGTTTATAGGTATTTCCACAATGACCACAAACAATCGTACTGGTGAAGACGTAGCGTTTAAGGTATTTCTCTCGATTGCCCTCTATGTTTCCTTTGGATTTGGCTCTCTCCACCATCAATTCCTGTGCTTTCTCAAAATCCTTCCGGCTAATAATGGCCTGGTGGGTGTTCTTCACATAGTACATCGGCACTTCGCCTTTGTTTCGCCTCTTCTTAAAATCTGTGGTAATTGTCTTTTGGAGGAGCATATCCCCTATATATTTCTCGTTTTTAATAATGTCTCGAATGGTTGAAAATGCCCATTTGGTGTTGCCGGATATATTTTTAGCATCTAATCCTTTGGCAATCCGTGAAATGCCCAGTCCCGAAAGGTAGTCCTTAAATATCCTTCTCACGATGGAGGCTTGTTCTTCATTAATAATCAGGTTGCCATCTTTGTCCTTGTCATACCCCAAAAACCGTTTTGTATTGATCTTGTGCTTTCCATTCTTAAAGCGTCGCTGATAAGCCCAGCGCATGTTTTGCGATATGGAGTTTAACTCTTCCTCGGCAACTGAGCTTAGAATGGAGAGCATGAGCTCGCTTTCGGCTGTCAACGTATCGATTGACTCCTTCTCAAAGTAGATTCCAATACCTAGTAACTTAAGTTTACGCACGGTTTCCAAACAATCGGCGGTGTTCCGGGCGAAGCGGCTGATGGACTTGGTGATGATGAGGTCAAATTTCTTATTCTCAGCATCACTTACCATCCGCATGAACTCTGGCCGTTTTGCCGCGTTTTTGCCAGATAGGGCCTCATCTGCGTAAATTCCAGCAAGGCTCCATGCTGGATTGTTCTTAATATAAGTCGTATAATGTTCTACTTGCGCTGAGAAACTATTTCGCTGCTCCATCTGATCGGTACTAACCCGGCAATAACTGCAAACCCTAAGTTTCTTTTCTTTAAGAACTGCTGTTTCAATCGTTCGTATCTTTTTCATGTGGCTCCTTTCCGTCACTGTCGCCGTATAATAGCGAAGGTATGCTGAAACATATTACTAATAAAAAATCATCACTACACCTGGTCTTTCCCAGGTGTAGTGATGATAGCTCTGTATGGGCTGGATAGCAAGTTAATTGTTTTTGGTAAATGCCTTGAGATTTCCCTTATCAATGGCCTCGAATTCAGCCTTGGAAATAAGCCCTTTTTGAAGTAGGTCTGATAATATTTGACGAGCAACTTCGTACTCTACCGATAGAGTTTTATGCATTTTCCTTCCCACCAATTATAGAGCCGTTACTTTTTCATTAAAGTAACAACCTCAACATTTCCTGAATCATCCTATGTAGGGCATAAAATTGTTATTCCCTACATTTTAAACAAGTACCATTTGCAAGTGCTCATTTCATACTTAAGTTCAAAGCGTTTCAACTGCCCATGAATCTCACTCTGACACTCATAGACCCTCATACGATTTCCGGCAAGTTTTTCTTCAGTGACTTTGACTATCTGCCCAACCTTAACAACGGTTCCTTCATGACGGAATCGTATGGGCCGCAGCGTACCAGGGAGATCAAACCACGCAATCATTTCAATTGGCTTCATCAATACTCTCATATTAACCACACTTCGCCCAATCTCCAGTAATACACTCAGTACAACCTCCGATATGTATGAGTTTATTCTGGCACACTGGGCATTTATTGTGCTGGATCAACCACATTTCGCAGGGTTCCATACAATAAGATTTTCGATTGCAATCAACGCAAACATCCTTCATTCCATTCACCTCTCAGTACATGCATTTGATTTTATACGAACTAGTGTTCTTATTATACCCAAACTCTTAGAGAATGACAATCAAAAAATATGCCTTAGCTACAGAGCTAGGGCATATAGTTGATCAGCCAACAACCATGGATTTTCTAAAATCATGGCATCGTAGACGATAGGCTCTTTAAATGGGTCTTTAGCGAAGTTAAGTTGCTATACATTTAATCTTGAAAGCAGGAAATTATTTGGCATTGGATGCGACGAAGGTTATGAACGGTGATAGCTCTGTCTTAAATAGGGACATTGGCCAACTACTCAAAACCTTCCATAAGATAAATAGTAAGAAGATGGTTTTTCCTACTCTAAGGAAAAACCATCTTCTTTTGCTCCTCAACAGTCTTAGAGAATGGTTTGCAGCTTTGACTGTTAATATCAGGCCCAGTTTAGCTGAACCGATCCAAAATATTGTGTTCCAGCTGGGTCAGAATAGAACGTCAAGCTTTTATCGGCAATCCCCGTTCCTGTGTCTTGAGCATAGCTGTTATTTACAGTGGTAGAGGCGGTATTAGCAACATAGGTCACATTTCCATCTGCCAAAGTAATCGACACTGTACCATCGACACCTGTTGTCAATGCAACAACGGGGGTAGTTTGCAGGTGATTAGCTGTTAATCCTGTAGCTGCTACACTATCGTATGCAAGAGCATTCTGGACAATAAAGAGTGGAATTGGAGTGTTGACCGTTTGCATTGATTTCAAAGACGAGGTCCCCATGTTAACACTGCCCGTAATGGTGTTGCCGTTAATCTGAGTAATCCACAAGCCCGTAATGTTAGGTTTTACATAGATCGTATAGTTTGAAATAGGATTACCATACTCATCCTTGGCGGTTAGTTTAACAGTCTGTGAAGCACCATATACTGAGTTAACTGGGGATGGATTGGTGAAGACTCTAGCAGCCATAGTGACCGTTACATTAGCTATAACTGTTACAGTTGTATTGGTAGTTGTATTGATAATTGTGCCACTTACCATAAATTTGCCCGCCGATGCATACTGACTTTCTGTCATGCTCGCCCAAGTCACTTTAACCCTTTTGGTCGTACCATCACTCATTGTAGCCATCACTGCTGTTGGTAACACTGGAGCCGTTCCGACTTTAGTGTTAATATCAATCGCATTTACACCACTAACAGTCCTAGCCGGTAAAATACTGTAAAACTTCGCCAAAGTAGTCGTCATAACCACTGTATCACCACCAAGTGCAATAACTTCTGCATTGTCAACTAGTTTTGTACCACAGATGTCATTGACAGCGGCATCCCCACCAGTAGCAATGTCCGTCAGAACGATTGGAGCACCTGCTGAGGCAGCTAAGGATGAAGCAACGAGAGAGTCAACCAAGTGTGCATCTGTCCCGTTAGCAACATAGATCTTATTGTAATTATAACCTAAGGTATCGAGCACTACTTTATTCGTAGCGAAGCGATCTGCACCTGCGAGACGGATGGCACCAGCGATGTCTTTAACAAGGGTAGGTCCACCGATGACATATATATTGGAACTTGCGAGGGTTTCAGTACTTGGAAGGGTTCCATCGGGATTAGCCACGATGATTGAGTAATTATTAGCGGCTGCATAGGAAGCTACCGACAAAGCATCCGCCAAAGCGTCATAGCCAACTACGAAGGAGCCAGCCGAACTGGTCAGTTTAGAAGTGATAGCTGCTGCTGTACCAATACGATCAGATCCTTTAAGCGGTGTAGCTGTAACTCCAGGCATTGCGTTAACTTGGTCGACGACGGCTTGACTGATTGCTCCGACTACATATACATTCATTATCTTCAGCTTAATCAGTTCAGCTTTAGTTACGTCAGCCAGAGTGTTGTTGTCGGTCAATAAGATCGGAGAAGTCTTTCCTGCTAAGGGTGCTGCTGCTAAGGCATCCACCAAGTTAACATCTGCAGATGGGGCTAAGATCGCCGTAGTGCTAGATACGAACCTATCGGCTACATTAACAGCAGTTCCGATTCTATCATTACCGTAATATCGATCTGTCGTTACCCCTGTAGCCGTAAAATCATTTGTTGCAGCTACTATATCAACTTTATAAGCCGTTGTCTTGTCACCAACCTTTATGGTTAGTACTTGGGCTACCGAAGCGGTTGCACTGTTAAAACCCGATACATTCGCAGCAGTAATGCTCAGAGCCTTGGTGCTATCATCGCTGTAAGTGCCGGTTATTACTAATCCTGTTATATCTAGCTTGTCACCGATGCTATAGCTTAGTTTGGTGGCAGGAGTAGTTATTGCTATACTTAGCAGGGTATTGGGATTGGTTGTGCCTATAACCTCGAACGGTCTATTATATTTTGTAGCGTAATCTTTTGCGGTAGATGGGGCATATCCTATAATCTTTGTTGTGGCTGGAATCGTATCTGCACTATCCGCTATTGTTGTTGTAGCCGAGTTAAATGTAATACTAGTTAAGCCTTTGCAAAAGTAAAAGGCTCCTCCGCCGATACCTGTGACTCCTTGCGGTATACTTATAGTTGTTAAGTTTGTGCAACTTTTAAAAGCATCTGCGCCGATACTTGTTACACTTTTCGAAATGCTTATACTAGTTAAGCTTGTACAACCCTCAAAAGTCCCGTTGCCGATACTTCTTACTCCCTGCGGAATGCTTATAGTACTTAAGCCTGTGCAATCGTAAAAAGCCCTGTCACCGATACTTTTAACTCCTTGTGGTAAACTTATAGTAGTTAAGCTTGTGCAACCCTCAAAAATCCGTTCGTCGATACTTGTGACTCCTTGAGGTATACTTATGCTAGTTAAGCCTGTGCAACCGGTAAAAGTCCCGTAGCCATAACCTCCGTACTTGATATTTGTTACCCCTTGCGGAATACTAATAGTAGTTAAGCCTGTGCAACCGTAAAAAGCCCCGTCACAGATGCTTGTTACTCCTTGCGGTATACTAACAGTAGTTAAGCCTTCGGGACACATACATAAAATAGTTCCTGCTTTGGTATAAAGTACACCAGCTTTACTCGCAAAGGTTAAATTATCAACTGCAACTGTAATACTAGTTAAGTCTTTGCAACCTTTAAAAGCCCAACCGCCGATACTATTTAGTCCTTGTGGGAGACTTATACTAGTTAAGCCTATGCAACCTGAAAAAGCCTCGTCCCAGATACATGTTACGGGAAATCCAGCTAATGTACTTGGTATTGTAACAACTCCGCCAACCCCAGTGTACTTCGTAATTTCGGCTTTGCCATCTGTCACAGTGTAAGTATAATCCCCGTCTTGGTCAGCTTGTACTTGACTGCTACAACACAATAAAATAGCCAGCATCATTATACCGACAAGAACTGTAGTTATTTTACTAATTTTAAGTATTCTCATAATTGCTCCTTCTTTCATATTTTTATATCAACACCAGGGCAGAACATTATTACAACAACCACCTTCATTCAATGACATAGCCTTCTCGAATACATTGGGTATAGGCATCTGTTGGGAGTGCCTAGAAATTTTTCGACATCAATAACCAAATAGTCATTTGTGATTATTTACTAATTATTAATCACTTACATACTTTTCTGCAAAAACATTCCAATTCCTTTAGAATATAATAATTTTCCGTTAATTTATCTTTGTTGTAGAATTTATCTCTATATCCTACGACAGTCAACCTTGCCCTTTACCGTCTTAGTTGCAGTGGTTTGGAACGTTATTTGGTTCGATGAACTCCCATTTACGGTATATCGACCTTAATCCGACGATCCAGGCTCCAGTCAAAACAGCTACACCGTAAACAGGCTTGATGTCCTATTACGGTGTAGCTTTTTCTGGCGATTTACGGGTTTAAGGGGCCTCAGATAGAATGTTAATTTAGCTCGTGGTATTTCCAGCTGGTTCCGCAGCTTTTGGCTCTGGGCCAGTAGGAGCAACATTTACAGAGAGACTTAACTTGCTCAATTCTTGTTGAATCAACTTCACTATCGTATCCACTGGCACATTAGGTGCGACCTTCCCAAATTCATTTTTAACCATATTGACAATATCATCCTCGCTAAAACCTGTCCCAGTTTGAAGTGACTGCAATCCATCTTTCACTTTCTTGTAGGCACTTTCTAACAAAGTCTCCCATTGTGAGTCAGAAAATTAAGTCCCGCCTTGGAAGCTAGTTCTTTGGCTTTCGTAAGTGCGAAATTATATTTGGCTAAGTCTTGAGTTACGCCGAGCTTCTTAGCTGCTTGTACAGCAAAGTTTACGGACTCTGTTGCGATCCCACTCGCCGTACTGATTTGGGTAACGGAGAAATGTTGTTTAGTATAAGCAACCAGAAAAGCTACAAATACCCCAGCAAGAGCTGTTACGATATCAGTTAAGCCACTAGAAATAATTGTTTGGATATCCATTCTTATTTATCCCCCTTTAGATTTTCCCTATAGACTTAAGGACTGCCTTCATCGTGTCAAAGCGATCTGCTCCGCCCAACAAAGTTACACCTGGAACGGCTGATGCCCCACCAACTTGGTATTTGATTGTCGCAGAATTAAGCAACTCTGGGGTAGCATAGGTGGTCTGTACAATCGGGCAGCTAAAATGCTGTGCCAAATCTGCCGCGATTTGCAAATCAGCGTCACCACAGTAAAGAATCAAGGTTTGTAGTTTCAAGTCGTTCCCCTCCATTTCATTGTAACTGGCAGTCACATCGGCCACCAAATTAGCCCATGTTTTGCCATGGCTCGCTAGATATTCAATAGGATCTGTATGATTACTCTCTTTCCACTTGGCTGAAACTTGTGCGTGGGACATGAGTGTAACTCCGTCCACTACAGAAAGCTTCCTATTATATAGCAGCTTAGCCAGCAACCAAGTGTACATAGAATAAGCCTTAGCAAACTTAACCGCATCCGTTGTTTGACACAATTCCACTTGGACATATCCCAAGTGATTCGCTGTATGACCAGCTCCATAACACACATAGTTGGTATCGGCTATTTGTTCGATTTTTAAGTCGTCAACAAAGGCATGCACGAAGGCATTTTGCCATGTAGTTGATTCATAGTTACGCTCTCCGTCAGCGGAGTCACCGTTGTTGGCGGTCGAATGTGCAATCACGCCAACATAATGCCCGGCGCCGTAAGGTTCCTTTGGTAGTCCTGGAATGAAGTTTTGTTCAATCGTGTAGCTCATAGTCTCCTCCTCAATGCGTCACCAAATAGACAATTAAACCTGTGACTATCGTCATTAATCCTGAGATAGCCAGAGCGACGACCCATGTCGGTCTCCCCTGGGCCGCCCGTAGGACTTCATCCAACTTCGCTTCGAGGCGGTCGAATTTTTTTCCGACGTCAACCTCTAACGAGTTCAGCCGACACTCCTGGGCATCGTCTTTCGTTTCTAAAACAGCCATTCGGGTTTTCAGGTCGGCAACCTCTTGTTCACCCAAGTGCCCCAACTCCTTTCAATAAACTCTTCTGGCGATAACGAAATGGGACACCCAATACGGGTTGATCGTTACAATACCCACTCCAGCCGATTCGGCACCGATAAATTGACCGTTTCAGAGTTGCAAGAGTGGGTACAGGGCCGTGTCGTTATAACTTCCCATCAGGTCGTTCTCAAAGTAATCTCGTTTAATATGAATGATCTGCTCAAAGGGCGCGATCACTTGCTGACCGCCTCGGAAGT
>Ga0209123_1001033_pt1 | contig 29921 bp, 16 predicted proteins | sample BarGraIncu00431A_FD_184500 | JGI IMG/M metagenome (GOLD analysis project Ga0209123, IMG submission 184500) | Arctic peat soil microbial communities from Barrow, Alaska, USA - Barrow Graham LP Incubations 004-31A (SPAdes) (version 2) | ecosystem: Environmental > Terrestrial > Soil > Wetlands >... | reverse complement strand
ATCTTTTATACTCCTGATATTTTACTCAATTCTTATTTACCCGAAGAGGAATCCGGTCATTGTGTCCGTGTGCTTCGTCTTGGGGAAGGTGCTGAGTTGGAACTAGTAGATGGCAAAGGCCATTTTTACCGCGCACGGATCACTCAGGCACATCCAAAACATTGCCAGGTAGAGATTCTGGAAACGATAGCCGATAAAGCGGCTCCTTGTTATGCCTGCATTGCTGTGGCGCCAACCAAAAACTTCGACCGCATTGAATGGTTTGTAGAAAAAGCGACTGAAATTGGTATAGGTGGTTTTGCTTTCATCAATTCGCGTTATTCGGAACGAAAGAATCTCAAGTTGGAACGCGTTGAGAAAATTGTTGTTTCTGCCATGAAGCAATCCATGAAAGCGACCAAGCCTGACATTCAGGATTTGACCGATTTTAAGAAGTTTGTGAGTCAGTCTTTTGAAGGCCAAAAATACATCTGCCATTGCAATCCGGGGAAGAAGCCTTTGCTAAACAATGTTTGCCTGTCTGATACACCTGTTTTGATACTTATTGGACCGGAAGGGGACTTTAGTGTAGAAGAAGTAACTATGGCACTCGAAAACGGATTTAAACCTGTTTCGCTTGGAGAAGCTCGTCTACGCACAGAAACAGCCGCTTTTGTAGCTGCTCATATCGTGCAGTTGAAGAATTTAAAAGATTAAAACGACGGTAGTTTGGATGCGATAAGATTGTTTGTTTTTTTATTGAAAATTGACCTGCTTAATCGAATATTTCTTTACTTTTGTGATATATAAATCAAAAATTCAACGGCGGTGTAGTGTAGTGGCCCAGCACGCAACCCTCTCACGGTTGAGACCCGGGTTCGATTCCCGACTCCGCTACGAAAAAGCAACGAAGAGTATCCATGAAAGATATTCTTCGTTTCTTTTTTGGTGTCCCGTGCTATAATAGTGTTACAAAAAATCAAACCCTCTATTTTTTAATAAAATCTTTTGGTAAAATGTGGAATTGTTTGTAAAAACATTTAGCAAAATACGAAGGGGTATTAAACCCAACCATATAACAAACTTCATTAATCCGAACTTCACCATCCGACATTAATTTTACAGCCTTTTTAAGTTTTACCAAACGAATGAAATCATTTGGCGTTAATCCTGATATTCCTTTTACTTTCCGATAAAAATTCGAGCGACTCATGCCTATTTGAAGAGCCAACTCATCAATCGGAAAATCTACTTTTGTGATAGAGGCTTCGATAATGTTGGTTATTTCCAGTAGAAACACTTCATCCGCTTTATTCTTACCTATGCTTCTAACAGGAGTCAATGGAGAGTTGATAAAGTTGTCTCTTAGTTTTTCACGATTCTCCAATAGATTCAGTATTTGAGCTTCGAGATGTTCTACCGAGAATGGTTTTTCTAAATAGGCGTCAGCCCCGTGTTCTAATCCTTCAATCTTGTATTTTATGTCTGTTTTGGCTGTAAGAAGAATTACAGGAATGTGGCTGTATAGCGTGTTCGTTTTCACAAACTGACACAATTCCAGCCCATCTATTTCGGCCATAACAATGTCGCTTATGATGATGTCAGGCGAGAAATTTTCCAATACTTTAATGGCTTGTACGCCATTAATGGTAGACATGACGGAATAATTCTCCTGAAAATATTTAACCAGAAAATGATTCAGATCTTCGTTATCTTCAACGATCAGGAGTGAGGGTAGTTCCTTGTTCTGAAAAGATACAAATTGTTTGTTCTCTCCCGGCATTATATCCGGAACGATGATCTGTTCTGAAAATTGTAAGTCGCTGTCCGAGTCTGTTGTCAGATTTCTGTAACTTGGAAAGTTAAGTGTGAAGCGGGTAAATTCATTTTCAATACTATCTATTTTAATCTTACCACCATGTATCTCTACGAGTAGTTTTACCAGGGCTAATCCAATACCGGTGCCTTGGTTTTGTTTCTTATCTTTTTTTATTTGATAGAAGGGTTGAAATATCTTATCATTCTCCGATTCATTGATTCCTTCGCCATTATCAAAGACCTGTATTTCATAAAAATCGGCATTTTCCGGATCCACCATTAATGATAATGTGATTTTGTTCTTAGCATGTTTAATAGCATTTGAGAGTAAATTGCTTACTATTTTTATAATGCATTCAGCATCTGCTTTTGCTATAAATGGCGTTTCGGGTATGTTCAGTTCAAAAACCAACCCCCTGCTATCGGTGGAATACTTAAAACTTTCGTATAGACTTTGTAAAAGCTCATTGATATTTGTTGGTTTAAAACTGACGGTATAGCTGGATTTTTCTGCTTTCCGGAAATCTAATAATTGGTTGACAAGAGCCATTAATCGATTGGTGTTCCGGTCCATAACCGACAAGTATTCATTCATTTCCTTGTCTTTATATTTTTTGATAATATAGTCCAACGGCGCTTTTATCAAACTAAGCGGGGTACGAATTTCGTGTGCAATGTTGGTAAAAAAGTCTATTTTGGCATTGTAAAGCTCAATCTCTTTCTCGGCATGAATCCGGTCAAGATTTATTTGCTCCTCTCTTTGTTGTTTCTTTTTAATATTATTGATGAAATAGTATGAGCCACTTATTAAAATAATGGTATACAAAATATATGCCCAGATACTTTCCCAGAATGGTGGGAGTACCTTTATCCTCAATTTTACGCCATCCGTATTCCACTGTCCATCGTTGTTTGAACCCTTTATGTGAAGGGTGTAATTGCCCGAAGGTAAATTTGTATAGGAGATCTTGTGATCATTGCCGATATAATTCCATTCCTTATCGAAACCCTCTAATTTATACGCATACTGGTTCTTTTCGGGGGCACAATAACTCAAGGCAATAAATTCAAAATTCACAAAGGATTGATTGTGATTCAACGTTATTTTATCGGTAAATGAAATATCACACTTCAATGGTGAATTGTTTTCAGAGATAGGAATGTTTTTATTAAATAACTGAATATTGGAAATTACTATGGGTGGTATGTATTTGTTGTCTCGTAGCTTTTCGGGGAAAAAGGCATTGAAACCATTTGTGCCACCAAAATAAAGTTTTCCATTCCGGGCTTTGAGGGCTGCTTTAAAGTTGAACTGATCGCCTTGCAAGCCGTCGGCTTTGGTGAATATCTTGATCTCTTTAGTATCCACGTTAAAACGAACTAAACCTTTGTTGGTACTTAGCCAAAGATGTTCATGGTCGGAAACCACCATATAGACCACATTGTTGGGGAGACCTGAACTTACATCGTAGCAGGTGAAATTATTTTTCTCGTAGGAGTATTGACACAGTCCGCCACCTTCAGTCCCAAACCAGAGTCTCTTTTTGTCATCTAAATAAATGGATATGATTTTATTGTGTGAAATGGAGTTCGGATCGTTGGGTCTGTTCAGGTATTGTTTCCAGATTTTTGTTTTAGGATTGTAACAAAACAACCCTCTGCCATAGGTTGCTACCCATATTAATCCCAAATGATCCTGCAGGATATCATAAACATGAACGTGTAAAGCAATTTCGGGAATCCGGTCGAAATTGTTCGTTGCGGGGTTGTATTTGTTTAAGCCGTTGATGGTTCCCACCCAGATGGTTCCGGTCAAATCTTTATAGATGGAAAAAATATTGTTATCACTCAGTGTATGGATATCATCTGTCGAAGTATAGAATGTGAATTTTCCTGTCTTGGTATTTAAAATATTTAAACCTCCGGCAAAAGTCCCAATCCACAATTTATCACCATCCAGCAGTAAACTGTGCACGTTGTGGTAGGACAAACTATTTTTTCCCAACTGGTGATTGTAGCATTTAAACGTATTGTTTTTTACGTCAAAATAATTCAAACCACCATCTTCTGTACCTATCCAAAGATTTCCATTCGGATCTTCGCAAAACTGGCTAACCGCTTTGCCACTGATGGAATTCTTATATTCTAAGGGAGAATACAATTCGAAAGGATTTGATTTGGGCGATATATAATTTACTCCGCCAAAATAGGTACCAACCCATATTCCGCCTTCCCGGTCTTTGTAGATGGAATAAATGGCATTATCGCTTAATGAATTTGGAATAAGCGTAGATGACTTCATTTCAGTGATTTTTGCTGTTGAACGTTCAAAAACGATCAGACCATGTTCCGATCCGACCAGGTATACCCCGGGTGAATATTCAAAAATATCCCTAAAATAGTAAATCTGCTCGAGCGATGTTCCCATTAAATAGCTCACACTCTTTCCGGTGGCTCTGTCAAAGAAAATTAAGCCTTCACAGACCGTTCCTAAAATCAAATTACCCTGTGAATCTTCCAGGATTCGTACAACACTATTGCTGTAAGATTTTTTTGCATTAGAGAATGTGTACGTCGTGAAGTTGTTTTTTTGAGAATTGTATCGACAAAGTCCATTAGACAAAGTGCCTATCCAAACAACTCCTTTATTATCACATACAACACAATTTATAAAATTGGAGGAAATTGAATTTCTATCTTTGGAATTATGCAGGTACGATTTTAGTTTTCCTGATGCCGTTTCGTATTTAAAAAGTCCGGAAGTAGTAGCTATCCATATATTGCCTTTTAAATCTTCCGTAATTGCATTAACCGACAGAGCGATGTTTTCGTTTTTGTCCGTTTTTTTATCAAAGTATTGAAAGGTATTCTTTAAATAGCTATACAGATAAACACCCTTTTCAGTACCAACCCATAGTGTATTGGATTTATCTTCGTAAAAAGAACGTATAAAATTATTTCCGATGGAATTTTTGTCTGTTGGAATAGTGTGGTATACAATAAAACTTTGTCCGTCAAAACGGTTTAACCCATCTTTTGTTCCAAACCACATAAAACCCCTGCTGTCCTGAATAGAACAAAACACAGAGTTTTCAGATAACCCATTTTCAACTTTAAAGTGACGAAAGGAGAAGGAAATGGCTTCTGCTTGTTCAAAAATAAAGAAAAGAGTCAGACAGAATAGAAATCTTTTCAGCATGTTGAATGGACTATTTGGAGTGAAAAGCATTTGATTTATACTTACTTGTAAAGATAATTTATTTCCACCATAATTTTATGCAACAAATTATTCAACGAGTGCAACGGTAGTCCATTATTCATAAAAATTGCCTCATTTTGGACATTTGTTCCATCAATTGGAATGAATGTTCTATTGGTTATACTATTTTGAGTTTAGATTTACAACATATAGTTCATCGGATTATTTGTTGCAAATTTTAAACCTTACACCATGAGGATATCGTATAGAGTACTAATACTAGCTCTTGTTTTTAGTGTGCCATTTTCTTTTTCAAAAGCAAAGGCAAACGCAAAATTAAAAGAGGTACCTGTTTATTTAGCAGATCCTACCATTTTTTATTCTAACGGTATCTATTTTTTATATGGAACAGAACCAAATCCTGAAATTGGCTTTCCTGTATTAGTCTCAAAAGATTTAATCAAATGGAACAAACCCAAAGAGGCAACAAATAATGGGTATGCATTAATGAAAGGCAAACAGACATTCGGTTCAACCGGATTCTGGGCTCCACAAGTAATAGCCTACAAAAATAAATTCTATATGCTTTATACTGCAAATGAAAATATTGCCCTGGCAGAGAGCAATTCACCCTATGGCCCCTTTATACAAAAGAAAATAGGAGCATTACCAAGTAATACAAAACAAATTGACCCCTTTCTTTTTATCGATGAAGATGGTAAGAAATACCTCTATCATGTAAAGCTTGGTGGTGGAAACAAAATCTTTGTAGCAGAGTTTAAAGATGATTTTTCAGGAATCAGAGAAGAAACGCTTAAAGAGTGTATATCAGCCGAAGGTGGTTGGGAAGATACCGGGAGAATACCTGCACCTCCCATTGTAGAAGGTCCTACTGTCCTGAAACATAAAGGTATTTATTATCTGTTTTATTCGGCAAATGATTTCAGAAATATAGATTATGCCGTTGGGTATGCTACCTCTAAATCGCCCATGGGACCCTGGACGAAGAATCCGGATAATCCGATAATTAATCGGTCAGTAATAGGAAAAAATGGCACGGGTCATGGTGACATGTTTAAAGATAAAAAAGGAAATTATTACTATGTTTTGCACTCTCATAACTCTGAATCTGATGTCTTGCCCCGCCAAACTTTTATTGTAGGATTAACATTTAAGACAAATGATCAGACAAAAATAGATGATATTGTTCTTGACAAAAGTAGAATGATCATACCGGAAACACACTCAATTAAATAAGCATTTTAAGCAAACAATCTCTATTAATTAACAACTTTAATTTATTACATCATGAAAAAAACTTTCTTATTTTTAGCTTCTCTACTTATAGTTGGAGGAGTTTGTTCGCAAACATTGCCGGATGGCATGATAACCCTTTTACCGGAAGGAGTAACTCCTGTTATAACTGGTGATCGTCGAGAAATTCAACAAAAGAATTTGGTTGTCGCCGGCGAAAAATCAACAGGCTATAAAGCATTTTTTGCCGCTACGGACGCAACTAATGGCGAAGAACTTTGGGTAACAAATGGTACCGTGGCCGGAACTAAAATGGTAAAAGATATTAATCCCGGCACAAGTAGTTCCGATGTGAATTATATGGCCCGTTTTAACGACAAAGTTGTTTTTTCTGCTACAGATGGTGAAAACGGGTACGAATTGTGGATCTCTGATGGGACGGAGGCCGGAACTTATATGGTAAAAAATATTCATGAATATGATTCGTCCGAACCGCGTGGATTTACACAAGTCAATGAAAATCAGTTTGTTTTTGGAGCAAAAGACTATGACAGTCAAAACTACAGTACTAGCGGCGAGCAATGGTGGTTATGGGTCAGCGATGGCACGGAAGAAGGGACGAAACTGATTTATGAATGCGATACAAGATTCCCCGGTGTTGAAAACAATAGTTTCCTTAGTCCGTATATGCGTGTCGGTCGGAAAGTATTCTTCAAAGCGGATAAAAAAGATGGAAGTGTGGGGGAAGAACTTTGGGTGACAGATGGTAGCGCCGAAGGGACTTCTATGGTTAAAGATATTAATACCGAAGCAATTACTACCGGTACTGCAAATTCTGCCCTTGATATTATGGTAAACTATTATAATGAAAAACTGTTTTGTAAAGCATATTCTATAGAAAGCAGCAATGAACCTTGGGCAAGCGACGGAACAGAAGCTGGGACGTATCAGATCTATGATTCAAACCCGACATTTGATGATAGTGGTAATGCGCGCGGAGGTAGCGCTTTTGCTCCAACTGCCGTTCCATACAATGAGAAAATCTATTTTAGAGGCTATACGCCGGAAACGGGATATGAGCTTGCGTCAACTAATTTAGACCAAGATGACTTTACCATTTTTGATATCAATCAAGTTGAGCCGACCAGTGACAACAACAGTTATCCTGACCCTCCAGTAGAGTTTGATGGTGTGTTGATGTTCTGTGCCGCAACCGGTTTTGATGCAACGCTATCAAATAACTATGGTGGAGAACTTCATTATACTGATGGTGAAACGATTACCATGCAATCCGATTTGGCGACCGGTATCGCAAGTGACTGGGTAAAAGAACTGATTGTTGTTTCCGGAAGTTTATACTGGTGGAACGAAAGTACTGAAGACGTCAATCAGGCTACAAAATTATTTAGAATAGATAATAAATCGGAGTTTCCCGAACGTGTTGTAAGTCTAAATAGTACCTCTTCAGGGGATCAGATTAATACATTGCGTAATTTGGACGGTGATCTTCTTTTTACATCTTCTTCAACAGACCAGTTATATCTTTATCACTACCGAAAAGACGGATATGACGCTGAAAAGGACTCGAACGATCTGGATATTGAATATAGGACCCGTGAAGAAATTGCTTCAGGTCTGTCAACAATTCAAACGCCAGCGACAGTAGTTGTTTATCCCAATCCTACATCCGATAGATTCAACTTCAACGTTTCGGGAAAAGTAACAAGCGTGAAAATATTTAATATGATGGGGGTATTGGTTAAACAAGAAACACAATTGACAACAAACTCCGTAAATGTAACTTCTCTTGCAAAAGGTATTTATGAGGTGGTGATTACAAGCACGGAAGGAGCTTATGTTTCAATTTTAATTGTTAAATAGCAGGTATCCGCATATCAGGCGATGGATGGTTTCATCGAAGAAATAAATCTCTATGAGACCATCTTTCCCTTTTTGATCTTGTATTTAGATGCGTATAATTAATAAACCATAACCTTAAAATCAAATTAGTCGATGGATAAATACAAATTTTCCAGAATATTAACCCTTATTGTTGCTATATATTTCTCTGCGTTTTCTTACGGGCAAAGCATAATTTCAATATCAGGAAATGTCTTGGATAGTAAAAACAGGGAGCCGCTTGTGGGGGCTTCCGTGATGGAAAAAGGAACGACAAACGGTACAATGACCAATCCGAATGGAAAATTCTTTTTAACCACCACCAATGCTACCCTTGTCGTCAGTTGTATGGGTTACATAAATAAGGAAATAAACATAAGCGACAATAAAGAGCTGACCATATTACTGGAAGAAAAAAGCAAATACCTGGATGAAGTAGTGGTTATCGGGTATGGTGTTCAGAAAAAGAGTGATATTACCGGAGCAATATCTTCCGTTTCGGGCAAAGATATTAACAATGTTCCTGTTGCATCGGCTTTGCAGGCATTACAAGGAAAGGCGGCGGGTGTAAACATTATTCAAAATACAGGATCACCAGGTGCAAGTACAACAATTCAAATACGTGGGATTGGAACTGTTAATAATGCAGATCCGCTGTATGTGGTAGATGGTTTTATTGTTAACGGAATAGAACATTTGAATCCGAACGATATTGAGAATATCGAGATTCTTAAAGATGCGGCATCCGGAGCTGTATATGGCTCACGTGGCGCCAATGGCGTTGTATTGATAACAACAAAAAGCGGAGAAGAAGGAAAAACAAAAATTACCTTTGATTGCTCCACCGGATTTTCTACGTCGTGGAAAAAAATATCGGTAATGGATAATGAACAATATGCGCTTGTACAAGACTATATAAACGGATTATCGAATTATTCGGTTGATGGAAAACTGTACTACTCAAAAAATTCGACAACGGGAGAGCTTTATTACGATCAAAGCAAATACCACCGCATTGATACGATTAGAAACAATTCTCCATCGAATTGGTGGGATGCAATTACCCAGACAGGTAAAAAACAACAATATAGTTTTTCTGCCTCGGGAGGAAAAGATAAAAATAAATTTATGATCAGCGGAAGCTATTATGACGAAGATGGAATAGTGAAAACTTCAAGTTATAATCGTTTCAATACGCGCATAAATACGAGTAATCAGCTGACATCGTGGCTAAATTTGAATTCCAACGTAATATATACCAACGAAAAGCGGCATATTGTTCCGGAAGGAAGCAGTAGCATTCTAAAAAGTGCTCTGTCTCAAAGTCCAATGACATACACTTACGACTCAAAAGGGTATTATTCAAGCGATCATCCTATTGCTGTTTTAGCACGCAATCATTATGAGATGGAACGGCATCGGATTGACTTGAATTCGAGTCTTACGGCTAAAATAACGAAACTCCTGACCTATCAGTTTAAAATTTCCGACTATATTATTTTCGAAAATTGGTCTGATTTCGACGAAGTAAGTAAATTAAATGAAGACTTTGAAATGACGGATCTTACTACGGCATACAAATACCAGACATTGACTAAGAAATGGGAAATAGATAATTTACTCACATTTGCATGGCACAATAACATTCATGATGTAATGGTTTTAGCCGGGCAGATATCGGAAGGTTACGATTACAGCGACCAGGAATCAACCCGAAAAGGGACGGCGAGTAATTCGTCCAATTTATGGTATTTATCAAGTGCTTACACCGGAGATAAAACCACCGGAACTGAAGATCAATCGTCTTCGGTAGGCTTTGTAGGACGGATAAACTATTCCATGTTTGATCGCTATCTGATGCAAGTCAATTTTCGAGCAGATGCATCTTCTGTTTTTTCTGAAGGGGAAAGATGGGGCTATTTTCCTTCAGTTTCTCTTGGATGGAAATTTACCTCTGAGTCTTTTATGGAAAAGTTTGATTGGCTTTCTTTGGGAAAGCTTAGAATAGGATGGGGTCAATTAGGTAACAACAGAATTAATGAAACCTCCAGATATACGCTTATAGGCACAGGGTCAAACTATTCGTACGGTATCGGCAATCAAGTTGTTAATCCCGGCAGTACTGCTTCCTCAATAGGTAATTCTGATATACATTGGGAAAAAACAAGAACTTCCAACTTAGGATTAGATTTTGGATTTTTTAGGAACAGTTTGACATTTAGCACTGAGTATTTCAATAAATTAACTACTGATATGCTGTTAGAAGTTCCGGTGGTTTTGTCTGCCGGTTTAGATGAAGCCCCGATGACGAATGCGGGTTCTGTCCGCAATGAAGGCATAGAATTAAGCGTGAATTATAAAGGTCATATAAACAAGTTCAAATTTGATTTAGGTTTTAATATAACTTTTTTAAAAAACGAAGTTGTTAGTTTAGGCACAGGTAATGAACCTATTTATGGAGGTTATCTGAGTGAGTCGAGCATACAGACTTATGTAACTAAAACCGCTGTAGGAAGACCTATTGGGAGCTTTTACGGATATGTAACGGATGGCATTTTTAATACGTATGAAGAAGTAGCGGAAAGTGCTCAATACGATGAAGGGAAAAGCTCGAGCGAGCAGACAACAAGACCCGGTGATTTCAGATTTAAAGACTTAAATGGCGACGGAACAATCACAGCAGAAGATCGTACTTATTTAGGATCACCAATTCCTGATTTTACATTCGGGATCCCGATGTCGTTTAGTTATGCAAATTTTGATTTGAACCTGCTCTTTCAGGGACAAGTTGGAAATAAAATTTTCAATGTAATGGAATATTATCTGAATAACGCTGCAGCCGGTAATCTTTATTCCGATATAGGCAGCAAACATTGGTCGGGACAGTTAAATTCAGACAGAGCATTTTCTTCGTTAAATTTAAATGCTTCTATTCCGGATCTTGATCCGTCAGATGAAGCCGAAAATTATAGAGCTTCTAACTTTTATGTAAAGGATGGTTCCTATATACGGCTCAAAGAACTTAGATTGACGTATAATTTTAACGAAAAAATAAACGCTAAATTATTTATGCTGTCTAACTTATCCATATTTGCAAGCGCTTACAATCTTCTTACTTTTACCCGTTACAATGGTTTAGACCCTGAAGTAGGAAAAGTATATGGTACGGAAAGCAACAATGTCAATTTAGGGGTCGATCATGGAAACTATCCGCAGGCACGCACGCTAACACTTGGATTTAAAATTGTTTTGTGATATTAAAAAAAAAGTAGACTATGAATAAAAAAAATATTAAAATATTACATCCAATAATTCTTTCTTCTTTAATTTTATTGAGCGGATGCACTGATTTTTTAACAAAAGAGGTCCTTGGGGATTCAACAGATGAAAACTATTTTGAAACTACCTATCAATTACAAACTGCATTGAATGCAACTTATGATGTGTTGCAAATGGACCTTTTCAACGAGTCTGACTGGCGATTTGGGGAAGCTTGTGCAGATGATGTCTGGGGCAGCGATGAGGACTTATCAAGTCAAATGGGACAATTGGTACAATTTAGATTCAGTACCTCGAATGAATATATAGAAGATAGATATTCAATAAATTATAAAGGAATTCATCGCGCTAATCAGGTCATTGCAAATGCCGGTAAGGTTCAACTGTCTAATAACGATTACTCATCCTATAAAGCTGTACGGGAAATACTGGGGCAGGCAAAATTTTTGAGAGCCTTGTTTTATTTTAATCTGGTAAAAACCTACGGCGGTGTGCCCATTCGTCCCGAAACGGAGACTGTAGATAGCACTGTTATAGCACGCAGTTCAGCGGAGGAAGTATATGCTTATATCGAAAAAGACTTAAGAGAAGCTGCGATTATGTTGCCGGCAAGTTATGCCAGTACAGATCTTGGAAAGGCAACCGAAGGTGCAGTCATTGCTCTTTTGATGAAGGTACTTATGTATCAGTCAACTCCCGGAGAAGGTTCTGGAAAATGGGAAAATATGGTACGAATAGGCGAATTTTTTATTGATGGATCATCAATGACATACGGTGAGATATTAAATTATGATGAATCAGCAGAGGATTGGGATAGTCTTCGCAATCGTTTATGGTTTAAGCCGAAAGAACTAAATGCGTCAACAGACCCGTATGAAACGGAGGTTACAGAATTAACAGAATTACAGAATGTTTATTCACTTAAATATGTTGATTATTACGGCACATCTTTATCTTACTCTTACATTAGTCAGTTTTTTGAAGCAGGCGAATTTTGTCAAGGATCTATTTTCGAAGTGGTTTTTAATGAATCTGCCGATGGGTCTTCGGATGATACGAACGAAGGATCGGGAGTTTATGATGATTTTTATTCCACTTCGCCCGTGGTGTACACCACAAGCGGTATAATTCAAACAATATTCTCTTCCGACGGACGCCGAAATTACATGATAGGTCATCAGGAATATGCGCCTGATGGAGATATAAGTCAAGTTGGCTCAGGTAGATATGTTTCGTTGAAATGGTACACACCCGTTAAAGAACGTCCTTTATATAGTGGAGATAATGGGAAAAACAGACGCTTGATTCGTTATGCCGACGTTATCCTAATGTATGCCGAAGCGCTGAATGAATGCAATTATGGTGCAAGGGCTTTGGTGCAGCTAAATAAGACTAAAACACAAGCCAATACGATTAACGGAAGTTCCACTCTGTATATAGGCGGCGGTTATGGATTTATGAGGGATCAAATCTGGAAAGAACGTCGCATAGAATTATGTTTTGAATGGGACCGCTTTTTCGATTTAGTACGTCAAAAAAGAGCTGCTGAAGTTATTAAAGCGTATGGTGCAACACGGATAAATAAACGCGGCTATTACTTTAGGAAAGGTGTAAATGAAATATTTCCTATTCCTCAAAATGAAATAGATATATCTAATGGAGTCGTAGAGCAGAATCCCAGTTACTAATTTATTATTTTGATAAAATGAAAGCAATAAAAATATTAGTATTATGTACATGTGTTACGCTGTTGTTTTTTTCTTGCGAAGACGATTCAGCAACGACGCCTAAAGCAGAAATTACGGTTAGCGGCACCCAATTTTCCATTAACGAGTCGATGACTATTTATTTTACTGGAATTGCCGACCAAGTTTCTATTTATACGGGTGACGACTCACATGATTATGAACTCCGCAGCGGAACTTCCAATAGCGAAAGCAATACCGGCTTTGTGGTTAATAAAGACTTATTCACTTATTCATACTCTACACCTGGTGTGTATAAGGTAGTTTGTGTAGCATCCACATATACTGACAAGGCAATTGATTTAAAACAAGATACTTGTTCTTTTTGGGTAACAGTAATTGATGATAAAACAGAAATTCAGAACCTTTCTTGTTCTCAGGTGCTGTATGACGAGGTATTTGCTGATAAATTGGAAAACGACGAATGGTTAATGAAACTACCACGCAAGGTAAAATACAATACATCAACGCCGTCCATATCTCTTTCTCAAAAACTTAGTTTTTACATTGAATCCGATTCAACCAAGGTTTTTATAAACGATGAAGAATATTCAAGTTCAACAAAGTATGACCTGTCCGAGCCCTTGGATATTTTAGTCAGGTCAAACTATGGAACAACGCGTCCATATACCCTATACACAATTTATTATTCGGAATTTGGCACATTCAACTTGTCGGGCGTTAAAGGAACATTTGTACGTAATGCCTATGACTATAGCACGTTTGAAATGCAGATTACTTTACCTGCAGGAACGGATGTCAGCGGTCTTATACCTGAATTTACAACTTCTTCATCAACGGATAAAGTATATATCGGAGACATCGAACAGGTATCCGGAGTATCGGAAGTTGACTTTTCACAGACTGTTACATATACCATAGTTGCTGCTATGGACGAATATCCCAATATGCAGGCGACATCTACAGTAAGTGTAACAATCAGTTATGAATAAAAAACAATTTAATACAAATGAATAAAAATCAAGTAACATTACTGATACTAGCACTAACTGTTTCAACAGCGTCTTTTGGTCAGCGGGTTACTCCCTATCAAGGCTCACGGATCTTTTGGGATTTTGACAGTCAAACTACCATATTTACATCAGGAAGTTATGCACGCATGATTGAACTTCAGGATGGGCGGTTGCTGGCTGTGGCTGTGGCGCTTGGAGGAATTTCCATCTCGTTCAGTTCAAATAGGGGGACAACATGGGAATCTCCCCAACTCATCGCATCTTCGCCAAGCCTAATTTCTTACGTGGTTCCTGATGTAATCCAGTTATCGGACGGAACGATTTTAGTCGGCATCAATCCGCGTCCCGCATCACCATACTCTACCGACCGTCTTTTTGGTATTCGTGTTGTGAGAAGTACGGACAATGCTGAAACATGGAGTGAACCCTATTATGTATTTGACGCACAATATACTTTTGATAATGGATGCTGGGAACCTGCGTTTCTTGAACTACCATCGGGAGAGGTACAATGTTATTTTGCAAATGAAAACGAATACACTTCCAATAGCGACCAAAACATATCCATGTGCCGTTCTTTTGATAAAGGTCTGACTTGGAGCGATCCGGTTACTGTCTGCTACCGTTTGGGTTCTCGCGATGGAATGCCCGTTCCGTTACTGCTTCAAGATCGCAGTGAGATAGTCGTTATTATTGAAGACAACGGTTGGTCCGGACGGGCAAGTTTTACCGCGACAACGGTACGTAATACGCTTGCAGATAATTGGTCAAACGGATATGTGGATGCAACGAGTTCTAACCGAGAAATGATTTTTGAAACCACGCCTGCTTCAAGCATTATTTCAGCGGCTCCGTATATTCGTCAGCTTCCTTCAGGTGAAACAGTGGCTTCCTATCAAAGCAATGAAAATAGAATTTCAACCGATTTGCAGTATTTCGACATGTACGTTTTGGTAGGGGATGAACGGGCTCAAAATTTCAAAGCACAAAGCGCTCCATTTTCATTGGGAAACGACAAACACTCCATTTGGAATTCCGTATCGGTTATTGATACCGGAGTTGTGGTAGCATTAGGCTCCATCGGGGTTCCTGACGGCACAAATGACGTTGTGATGATCAAAGGCTATCCAATCAATCTAGCAAAAGCCGGTTATGGTACAATTACGGTAGATGGCACAAAAAGCACGGATGAAGAATGGACAACTTCAACAGTATCGCAGCTTTTTTTAGGCGCTGCAACCAAGAACAAAACCAAAGTAGATTTTCTGTATGACGACCAATACCTTTATATCACTTCGTTGGTAGTTGACAGAACGCTGATAAATACAGGTACTGACAACGATGGTATGCGTTTTTTTATTGATGCCGATGATGTTTCCGCTTCTACGCCGCAAACAGGAATGTACAGTTTCTTTTTTGACACGGACGGAACCGTTAAATTTCAACGGGCAAGCAACGGCGTTTGGACAACGGATAACAACACATCCGAAATTTTGTATTCTATTGATGTAAAGTCATATTATTACAGAATTGAAGCAGCTATCCCATGGAGTTTGCTTGGAAAAGATACACCACCTGTTGACAGCAGAATGGCAATAGCGGTTGAAAATGTGGATAAACAACAATATACGCTGAAAACCGAAAGTATAGCGGATGTGGACAACGATGCTTCCTGGACGTGGCTGGAGTTTCGCCTTATTCCACACGAAAGGACCAATGTCCTTTCTACTTACGAAGACTATTTTGATGTAAAAACTTTTATAAAAGATAAAGTCTTGCATATAGAAAGTCTTTATAACATACAAGTACTGTCTCTTTTCTCTTTTGCCGGTCAGTTAATTTATAAAAGAAAGGATATTGGCCTAAATTTTCAGATTCCTCTTCCCTCTCAGGGAGGAGGAATTTTGAAGCTCTGTCTTGAAGACGGAAGAGTACTAAATAAGAAATATTTTTTTTGAATATAGTTTAAGTTATAAATTAGTTTAGATTAAAAGAAACTCGGGCAGAATTAAGCAACAATGAATTGTGATTTAATTAAAATTTTCTAATGAAAAAAAATATTCTTTTTCTGTTTTTTATAATTAGTCTTTCCTCCATTGCCCAAACCTGGACAAATCCTTTTACTTTAAACGGAGAATGGTATCACTATGGCATTGGCGATCCTTATATTTTAAAGTATCAGGGCATTTATTACTTATATTGTAGTACAAAGGATAATAATAATGGTGTGAAGTGTTGGTCCTCAAAGGATTTGGTTAATTGGTCAGGTGCTATAACCTGTTCAACAGACCCTGTCACTACATCGGCTTATGCGCCAGAAGTAGTTTATTGGAACGGAACTTTTTATATGTACACTTCGCCTGCCGGTAATGGACATTATATCCTTTCAAGCACTTCTCCGACTGGCCCTTTTACGGTAGTTACAGGCAATCTGGGAAAAAGCATTGATGGTTCTGTGTTTATCAATGATGACGGGAACTGGTATTTCTATCATGCCGATGGTAATGGCATTCAGGGTTGCCCGATGACTAGCCCGACTGTCATTGGGGCTGATATTAATTTAAATGCCAGGATGGCAAATAATTGGACAGAAGGGCCATGTGTCATTAAAAGAAATGGCGTTTATTATTTGATATATACTGGTAATCATGTGATTAGTAAAGGTTACCGAATTGATTATGCGAAGAATACCTCTGGGCCGGTTAGTTCTTACACTCCACAAGAAGCGCAAAATCCCATCCTGATAAAAAGTGAAGGCTCTTTTGTGGGACTGGGTCATGGATCGGCATTTATAGGGCCTGATCTGGATACGTATTATTTCACCTACCACAACCTGGCTGGTGATTATGGCGTGGGGCCCTACAGAAGATTGAATATCGACCGCATGGCATGGAATGGGGATAAATTAGTCATACTGGGGCCTACTACCTGGGCACAACAAGCTCCTCAACTGGCCGATGTGTCGGACTATTTTACCCGAACAGATATTGGCTCAACCTGGACGATGCCAAATGGAGGAAACTGGAATATTTTAAACCAGGAAATGATGGTTCAGGACATTTCCAATGAAGCATCTGAAACCTGGCACAAGGCACTTAATACAACCCCAACATCATCGAATTACACCGCTGAATTTACCATGAAAGAAGAATCAAGGGAAAATGATGCAGCCAGGTTTGGGGCCGTTTTTGGTTATACCGACGAGTCTAATTTTGGTATTGCTGTTGTACATGGTTCTACGAACCAATTGGAAGTCAATTTTTTGCTGAATAATGTATGGGGTACTTCTACATTTATAAGCTTGCCAACAGGGTTTAATTCTAACGTTTGGCATAGCATGCGTGTTGAAAAATCCGGATTAAACTATAAATTTTTTGTTGATGGCCTGCTTAAAGCTACTCTTACCAGTAATTTGGGACCGGGTAAAGTGGGTTATATGACAAGCTGGAGTCGTTGCGACTTTGGTTATATCGCATTTAGTAATAAAGTAAACGGATCGGGTATTTTTGATACCTATAAACCGATACCGGGATCCATTGAAGCTGTCCATTACAATACAGGTGGTGAAGGCTTTGGCTATCACGACCTGACACCCGGGAATGCAGGGGGTAAATATATTCGAAACGATAGTGCTGATATCCGTAACTGTACGGAAGGTGGCTATAGTATAACAAGTAATCAAACAGGAGAATGGTACAAATACCATGTCAACGTTAAATCAACCGGCACATATAACCTGGGTTTCAGGTATGCAGCTTCAACTGACACCGTCCAGATCAGGATTTGGCAAGGTGATACCGATTTGACAGGTACTGTATCGTTACCTCCCACAGGAAACTTGAACACATTAAATACCATTACAGTCAAAGGATTAAAGCTAACTGCAGGCTATCAAACCCTAAAGGTGGAAATCGTTGCAGGGGATTTTGATTTCTACAAAATGCAATTTGAAGAGGCTGATAATACGGTGGTAACTAAATCGGATGCATTTAATACGGCATATAGTTCTGATTGGAACTATAGTGATGGCAGCTGGACCATCGATGGTGGACAGGCGTATGTAAGTGGTTATGGAAAACGAACATTGGGCAATACCGGTTGGAGCAATTATACAGTGCAGACAGACATCACGTACAATGATATTCTAAATGCCGGTGTTATTTTCAGGGTTAATAACCCAGCTTTGGGTGGTGCGGGAAATGACCCTGAACTGGGCGCTGATTTTTATCAGGGCTATTTTGTAGGTCTGACGGCAAATTCGGTACTATTGGGCAAACAAAATTACAGTTGGACTCAACTTGCCACTTATGCAGGTACCTATGCATTAAACACAAAGTATACCTTGAAAATAGTTGCTTCGGGTGCCAATATCAAGATCTATGTGACGGATATGAATACCCCAAAAATTGATTATACCGATCCGAATCCCTTTATCAATGGAAAAGTAGGCTACAGATCCTTTAATGCGCATGTTCATTTTGATGATTTCACGGTCACAACGGATGATAATGGAAATACATCGGTAGTGGAAAAGCCAATTTATGACACCAATTCTGTGGAACTTTTTCCGAATCCTGTTAGCGAAATGATAAACCTTGATCATATAGGGCCTTTTTCGGATTTAGTGATCTATAAAGCGGATGCTCAGGAAATGTACCAAACTAAATTAACTCAGGATAGCTGGAAAATGAGCCTTTCCAGCTTTAGTAAAGGACTATATCTTGTAAAGTTGAGTAACAATGACGGTGCAATGGTAACCAGAAAATTTATAAAAAATTGACTACCAATATAATTTAAAATTTGACACATAAATGAAAAGAACTATTGTTGCACTTATTGCTTTATGTTTTACTACTTTTCTTTCTTTTTCTGTTAATCACAAAGATCAGAATAAGAATAATCCCTGGTCTAAAGAAAAAGCCAGAGCATGGTATTCGAATCAACTCTGGGTTAGTGGTTGTAACTTTCAACCCAGCTCTGCCATCAATCAAATTGAAATGTGGCAAGCCGGGACTTTTGACGCACCGACTATTGATAAAGAACTAGGTTGGGCAGAAGAATTGGGATTTACCACTATGCGTGTGTTTCTAAGCAGTGTGGTATGGAATAATGATGCTGAAGGATTTAAGAATCGAATAAATCAATTCTTAGAGATCTCTTCAAAGCATCAGATCAAACCCATGTTTGTATTCTTTGATGATTGTTGGAATCCGGAATCTCATATTGGCAAACAATCTGATCCAAAACCTGGAATTCATAACTCCGGGTGGGTGCAGGATCCAAGTGTCTCCTTGAGAAATGATACAACAAAATTATTCCCCGAATTGGAAGAATACGTAAAAGATATTCTTACAACATTCAAAAATGATAAACGTATTTTATTGTGGGATTTGTACAACGAACCAGGCAATAGCAAACACGGAATAACTTCTTTACCATTACTCCGAAACGTTTTTAAATGGGCACGGATAGTTAATCCTTCCCAACCGGTTAGCGCCGGTATATGGTATTTCGATTGCAACGAACTGAATGTTTTTCAGGCAGAAAACTCTGATATAATAACGTATCATAATTATTCGGGAGTAAAAGAACATCAGACAGAAATCAATTACCTGAAAATTTTCAACCGACCAATGATTTGCACCGAATATATGGCACGTAAACACGACAGTCGGTTCCAAAACATCATGCCCCTGCTCAAACAAAACAATATTGGAGCAATTAACTGGGGGTTTGTATCCGGTAAAACCAATACCATTTTTGCCTGGGATGAACCCATTCCATCAGGAAAAGAGCCTGAATTATGGTTTCATGATATTTATCGTCAGGATCATACACCTTTTGATCCGGATGAGATAAATGTTATTAAGAACATGAATGGAAAAGAAGTAACACCTGATACTTTGATTTGTCCTAAATAACCGTTATAGGCTTTTTACATATAATCAATATTTTAATGGCTTCAAGTTCAATCTTGGAGCCATTTTTCTTTAAATGTCGTAAATCGTAAGATAGTACAAGTTAATAGCAACAAAGTTCTATGTTTCGGTGTTAATATTCTTGCATATTTGTACAGATTTTGAATAGATAACGAAACTTTTTTTAATAACATGTCATATTACAACAAAACACCCTATTTTCCGATAGATGGCAACGTGTTTTCCGGATGGGAACGAATCCTTGATGAACTGAACTCAAAAATCAGGAATTCATCATCCAATCGATTCGTATTGATTGTTGAGTGCTATCAGGGCGTTCATCACGAAGAGCTCATACAAGGCTTCAGCAAGTTAAATGCAGATGTATTTATTCAATCGGAAGATGCTTTTTATTCCGAAGATAAGATACGGGAAATGACGTATCCGGATGTAACGGATGATGCCATTTTCGGTTTTATGTCCAGGCTTACCTATACAGATTTTCTGGATACCGAAAAAGTGAAAGTACTTCGTCAGAAAATGAAAAATTCAACCGGCTTAATTATCGTTTATGGTCATGCAGCCACGTTGATTGCCGAAGAATATGATTGTCTCGTCTATGCAGACATGGCGCGCTGGGAAATTCAATTGCGTCAGCGTAGGCAAGAACTGAATAATCTGGGTCTGAAAAATTCGGAGGAATTTCCGTCAATTCAATACAAGCGGGGTTATTTCGTCGATTGGCGGGTTTGTGACAGGCTTAAGTTTCAATTGTTTGAAAAAGCCGATTATTGGTTGGACACGAATAAAAAAGACGAGCCAAAAATGATTGCTGCCAATTTTTTGCTGGATGGCTTGACAGCTCTGTCAAAAACTCCCTTCAGATTGGTTCCTTATTTTGACCCAGGACCCTGGGGTGGACAATGGATGAAAGAGGTCTGTGGATTGGATCAGTCGCAATCCAATTTTGCCTGGTCTTTTGATGGAGTTCCCGAAGAAAATAGCCTTTTGTTGAAAGTAGAGGAAACCTTGTTTGAAATACCGGCCATCAATCTGGTTTTTTATAAAAGCAAAGAATTGCTGGGTGAACCGGTGGAATCCAGATTCGGAAAGGAATTTCCCATTCGGTTCGACTTTCTGGATACGATGGATGGTGGCAATCTGAGCCTGCAAGTCCATCCAACGACGCAATACATTCGCGATACTTTCGGAATAAGTTACACTCAGGACGAAAGCTATTATATGTTGGATGCTAAACCGGATGCTACCGTCTATTTAGGCCTTAAAACCGGTTGTGACAAAGAACAAATGATAGCAGCCCTGAATAATGCTCAACAAACAGGTTGTGAATTTGATGCAGAAAAATACGTCAATAAATTTCCAGCTAAAAAGCACGATCATTTCCTGATACCAAATGGTACGATTCACTGCTCAGGATCAAATGGCATGGTCTTGGAAATCAGTGCAACACCCTATATTTTCACTTTTAAGCTTTACGATTGGGGCCGGATGGGGATGGATGGCCAACCAAGACCCATCAACATTGATCATGGTGAAAACGTGATACAATGGAGCCGTGATACGGCGTATTGTCTGGAAAATCTGGTTAATCAGGTAGAAGTGGTTGCTGAGGGTGACGGCTGGCGCGAAGAACGTACCGGGTTGCATAAAAATGAATTTATTGAAACCCGCAGGCATTGGTTTACCCAAAAAGTGACACACCAAACAGGCGATAGTGTCAATATGTTAAACCTGGTTGAAGGAAGTGAAGTTCTGGTGGAAAGTCCTGTCCATGCGTTTGAACCTTTTGTGGTGCACTATGCAGAAACATTTATTATACCGGCAGCTGTCGGAACCTATACCATTCGTCCCTCCGGTGAAAGTGAAGGCAAAGAATGTGCAACCATCAAAGCCTATGTGAGGCATAAAGCATAACTAGAAAAATGGGGAAATCGTATAATTTAGGTATAGATGTAGGTGGTTCGCATATTTCTTGTGCATACGTAGATAAAACGACAGGCAAAATACTTGATAAAACCCTGGTTGAATGCAAGATTGATTCGAGGGGCAGTATTCAAGATTTTGTAGAATCCTTGCGTACCTTGTTTGGTCATACCCTTTCAGCATCGGATAATTGTCCCTTTGATGGGATAGGCATTGCTATGCCCGGTCCCTTTGATTACGAACGTGGTATCTCAAAAATAGCCGGTGTTCAGAAATTTGACGCCTTGTTTGGAGTCAATTTCAAGCAACTTGTCAGAGATGTTTTGGGAAAAAAGGATCTGCCGGTAAGCATTGCCAACGATGCCGGTTGTTTTGCCTTGGGTGAATACTTTTCGGGTGCCGCCCGTCAGAGTAAACGAACCATCGTAGTGACACTTGGTACCGGTTTTGGGAGCACATTTCTTGTCGATGGATCTATTCGGAATATGGAAGGAGGGGGTGTACCTAAAGATGGATTCCTATACCATATACCATTCAAAGATAGTATAGCAGACGACTATTTCTCGACACGTGGGTTTGTCAATACGTGGAAGAAAAAAACAGGACAAGAGATCAAGGGTGCAAAAGAAGTAGCCGATCTGGCCATGCAAAATGATCCGCAAGCATTGACTGTTTTTGAAGAGTTTTCAGAAAATCTGGCACAATTCATTTTTCCATGGATCCTAGAATTTAAACCGGACACTTTTGTTCTTGGTGGAAGTATATCCAAAGCAGCACCGCTCTTTATAAACAAACTGGAGCAGAAACTGGCGATAAAAGGCGTTGAAAATCTGAAAATCAGAACCTGTGAATGGTGGGATGAGGCTCCAATCATAGGTGCCGCAATGAACATCCAAATGAATGATGTGCCTGCTTCTACGAAAATAGAGGTGGATTGCGAAGCCATAGTCACTTGGATAGTGGACAAAAAGACTGTTTTAATTGATGGTTATGCAGGTGTAAACTGGAATTGGATTGTTGAGATCTTGCACAAAGAACTCTCTAAAAAAGGCAAAACGGTGCGTTGGTTTTTTGCAGATGCCGCCATGAAATCAGTAGAGGATATGGATCTGCAAAAAGAGGGGTCCCTGCAAGATTGGTTTTATATGGAAAAGCTCCATCAGATTCAACCTGATAAAAGTGCTGAAATTAATATCGTTGTGGGTTGTGGCGCCGCTCTGACAGATTGGAAAGCATCGTTGATGTATATTGATTTACCCAAGATTAAACGTAAAAGTCTCATTTTGTTACACGCTGACCGGAAATTATTGGACAGTTACAAATGCGACTTACTTTCAAGAATTGATTTATTTATCAGATAAAGATTCAGATTGCTTTTAACTTAATTCATACCAACATGAAACTACATCATTTTCCATTTTTAAGTTCAGTGATTTTAGCTTCACTTTTTATGACTTCTTCCACATTATGCTACGGCATTCAGAAAAACAATCCGATACAGGTGCGCCTGGACCCAACAATGACTGATAAGCTGATGGTTTCTCAGGCAGACAGGTTGTCAGGAGGAGATGGTTGCATTTCCATTGATCTTGGAAATAAGGAATCTCTTTTTTTATGGGGTGATTCTTTTTTGGGAGAAGTCTGGCAAAATACACGGAAAACAAATGCGCCACTGGTTTTTGGTAATATTTTTGTCAAATACAAGGATGGCGTTTCCACTACATATCACGGAGGTACTGCAGAACATCCTGCGCCGTTGTTGTCAACGGATTCCATAGATGGGCATAAAGTGGTCTTATGGCCTGAACACGGTTTTGTGAAAAACAACATACTCCATTTGGTGCTTTCAGACATCGTCTTTACCGGTACGGGAACCTGGGATTTTTACTGGCATTCGGCATCTTATTGCCGCTTTTCGTTGCCGGACTTTAAGCTGATTGACAAGGTAACGCTTTCAGCCAGGGATCTGGGTAATATACATTATGGCTTTGGTTTTATACCTGTTAAGGACTATATGTATTTCTACGGAGTGAAAACGGATACGGTTGGTCAACTTTCAAAGCTTTATGTTGCCAGAGCCAAAGTCATTGATGACAAGCTGGCAAACTATGAATTTTTCGCAGCCGGGAAATGGCTGACGGATGCCGGTAAGGCCACCGCTTTAAAGGGAGTGGATGTTGGTGTTTCGGAACAATTTTCGGTGTTTCATCACGACAAACATTATTTTTTGATTACCCAGGAAAAGGGTATTGGCGCAAACGACATTTATTCCTTTGTAGCTGATTCTCCAACAGGGCCATGGTACAACAAAAAGAAGGTCTATACGACTCCGGAACCTGTGAAGAATCCGGCGGTATTTAGCTACAATGCGATGGCTCATCCACAATTTATCAAGAATGGGGAGGTTTTGATCAGTTATTGCGTGAATGCAATGAATGTACCTGATTTATTCACCGATGCGTCCATCTATCGTCCCAGGTTTTTTTGGGTGAAACTGAGTGATTTGCTTCATTAAATTTAAAGTCCTATTGGTGTTAAGATGTGATTGGGTTTTTGTCCGTTTATCCTTATCCGGCAAATATTTTTATATTTGTTCCCGATTAAAAGGGCTTTTCGTTCATGAAAAAAATACTGATTACAGGAGCAAGCGGTTTTATTGGGAGTTTCTATGTGGAAGAAGCCTTGAAAAAGGGCTTTGAAGTTTGGGCAGGAGTCCGCAAGACCAGCAGTCGGGAGTTTTTAACCGATCCTGCCATTCATTTTATTGATTTGAACTATGCGGATGCTGACGGTCTGAAAAAACAAATTGAAGGACATGTTGCTCAAAATGGCAAATGGGATTATGTCATTCACAACGCAGGAATTACCAAATGTGTCGATATTTCCGATTTTGACCGTATCAATTGCGTTTACACCATTAATCTGATTGATGCCCTTAAAAAAAGTGGAAACACACCTGAAAAGTTTGTGTATATGAGTAGTCTCGGTGCTTTTGGACCCGGTGATGAGAAAAATTACACTCAACTTCGGTTGATCGATACACCCAGACCCAACACCGCCTATGGAAGAAGCAAGATTCAGGCTGAACGATATCTCCAATCTCAGACCGCTTTTCCCTACATCATCCTTCGGCCAACCGGAGTATATGGCCCAAGGGAAAAAGACTATTTTACGATGGTTAAACTGATTCATGCAGGTCTGGATGTGGCTGTCGGATTTAAGCCACAGCTACTGAATTTCATATACATCCGGGATTTGACGGATGTCTGCTTTACAGCGATGGAATCCTCTCTTCAGAATAAAGTCTGGTTTGTGGCTGATGGTGAAGTGTATACTTCAAAAACTTACACTAAAATAGTGAAAGAGGCTCTCCATAAAAAATTCGTAGTTAAAATTACGCTTCCCTTGTTTATCGTAAAAATTGCTTCTGAATTGGTCGGATTTATTTACTGGTTGATGGGTAAACCTTCGCTTATCAATCCGGATAAGTACCAGATTATGAAACAGCGTAACTGGTCGTGCGACATTACTTCCCTTCAACATGATTTAGGCTTTGAAGCCAAATTTGATCTAAGGGATGGGATGAAAGAAACCGTTGCCTGGTACAAGGAAAATGGGTGGCTGTAATATTACTGCATTTTCAAGCTGAAGTTTCTTGCACCTTGTTTAAATTTGCGTAAATTTGACGCGACTAGAAACTTATACAACATTAATCGTTTTCGCATGGAACCAATTATCCGAATTCAGAATCTGAATAAATTTTATGGCTCAAAACACGTACTCAAAGATATTTCGATCGATATTTATCCGGGTCAGGTTATTGGCTATATCGGGCCGAATGGTGCCGGTAAAAGTACTACGGTAAAAATTATTTGCGGACTTCTTTCCGATTTTACCGGAGAGGTTACGGTCAAGGGCATTGATATTCGAAAAAATCCCGTGGATGTGAAAGCCATGATCGGATATGTTCCGGAAATGGCAGAACTTTATGACGTGTTGACCCCCAATGAATTTCTTTCCTTGATGGGCGCCCTGTATAAAATGCCTCAGGAATTGATTACCGAAAGGACGACTCGTATGATGGATGCTTTTGGGATGGCCGGTAATATGGATCAGCGGATGGATAGCTTCAGCAAAGGAATGAAGCAGAAAGTTCTGATTACTTCAGGACTTATGCACAATCCGGAAGTAATCATTCTGGATGAGCCGCTCAGTGGATTGGATGCCAACAGTGTAATCATAGTTAAGGAACTGATCAGTAAATTGGCTCAAAGCGGTAAAACCATATTTTACAGCAGTCACATGATGGATGTAGTGGAAAAGGTGAGCGACCGCATCGTACTGATCAACGAAGGCGTCGTAGTGGCCGACGGATCTTTTGAAGAACTGAAGCAAAACCAGGATAAAAACAGTCTGGAACAGATTTTTGCCCAACTGACCGCTTCGCAATCCATGCATGAAGCCAGTGACCGGTTGATGAATGCATTCGATATTTAATAAATCCTAGAGAAATTTAATATGAATCCGGTAGATAAATTTTTTCTTTGGTTTTTTATGTTGCCTGCTTCAATCTATAAAAAAGCAGGTGTTGACGTATTGCAACTGAGGGCCATCCTTACTGCAAAACTGACCATGGACAACCGGCGTCAGACTGCCTTTAAACGACCAAATAAGAATCAGGAGAAAAAGGAGATAAACAAAGCAACATTGGGTATGATGTTCGGGTCCTTATTAATGGGATTTCTCATGTTGTATAGTTTTGCGTTTGGTGTTGATTTCATCACGAAGCTGACGTTTTTCACGACCATGTTTATCTTTATCATGTGCATCACCCTGATTACAGATTTCACTTCTGTTTTGATTGATGTGCGTGATAATTTCATTATTTTGCCCAAACCTATCACTGACGCGACCTTTGTGGCATCGCGACTGTTACACATAACCATCCGCACCTTTCTTATCGTCGTTCCGCTTACGCTACCCGGTTTAATCGGAGTTGTAGTAATGGAGGGTATTTCCGTTGTTTTACCTTTTATGCTGATGGTGCTGATGAGTTCTCTTTTCAGTATTTTTCTCATCAATGCTGTTTATATTCTGATCCTGAAAATCACGACACCGTCAAAATTTCAAGCCATCATCAGCTATATTCAGATTGGATTCACTATTTTAATTTTTGCTGGATATCAGGTCTTGCCCAGACTACGGGAAAATAACTTGATCGCTCATACCAGTATGAAGGATCTATCTTATATTCAGTATTATCCTCCTTATTGGTTTGCAGATGGTTGTCAAGCTTTGGCAAAGATGGATTTTAGCGGAAGTGGATTGGTTAGTTTGGTTCTGGCGATGCTGGTTCCGATCTTTTCTATCTGGGTGGTTATTCGTTTTTTTGCTCCCTCGTTTAACCGGAAACTTAGTATGATTACTGCCCGTACAGAGGAGCAAAGTAAGGCTGCAGTTAAAACTCGTAAAAAAACCTCTTTTTTCCGTCCCGAAAAACTGGCAGCACTCTTTACAAAATCAGGAAGTGAATACATGGGTTTTCTCTTTAGCTGGAGAATGATGGGCAGAAGTCGGGATTTTAAAATGAAGGTGTATCCATCGTTTGGAATGATTCTGGTGATTGGCATCATGTTTATTTTCAAATCACCCTGGAGCGGGCATACAGCCAATGGCCCAGTTAATAGTATGATAGTCATACTGTTGGCTATTGTTTACCTCAGTAGTCTTTTACTAACAACAGCCTTGACAAATTTGCCTTATTCTGAAAAATATAAGGCTTCGTGGATCTTTTACAGTGCTCCCGTTGAGTCACCCGGAAAGGTGATCTGCGGAGCGATTAAATCAGCCATGGTGTCTCTCTATTTTCCGATAGCCTTGATACTGCTTGTTGTTGGATTGGTTTTTTCAGGACCAGGTATTCTCCCGAACTTGCTTCTTGGGGTGATTAATGTGTTGCTAATTGGCGCGGTAAATGCTTACCTAACCGTCCGGAAACTGCCCTTTAGCAGTCTTCTGGATGGCTCAGCAAATGGCGGGACTTTTCTGAAATCAATGTTGCTAATGATTTTATTAGGTGTTGTGGGAGTTATCCATTGGTTGATTTCAGGTTATATTTGGGCGGTTATTTCCTTATTACTTTTGTCACTCCTTTTAATCTGGATTATTTTCAATGAAATAAAGAGACTCAGTTGGGAAAAACTTTCCTAAGTCCTTACATATCCACTCCCAACAGTTGTTTTAACAGATAACCCACAAAGAACGAGAAGGTTGCCACTCCAAAACTAATAAACGTCATTTCGAAAAAGCGCGCTTTGAAATTCAAGTCTTTGGCTATTGAAATGTAATAGTTGAATAGGAAAATGATGAGTACAGCTGTTGAAAGCGTGATGCCCAAAGCCAGGAACTTACTGGTGAGTAGGAGGAAAGGTAAAATTAATGCGACAACTGTTATAATATAGGCTATGCCTGTATAAGTAGCTGACTTTCCAGCCTGTTTATGACCTTCGGCTTTTGACGAAAGATAATCGGAAGCAGCCATGGACATTGCGGCTGAAATGCCGGTAACCAAACCTACCAATGAAATGATTTTGTTGTCGCTTAAGGCCAACGTAAAGCCTGCCAAAGCTCCGGTCAACTCCACCAGTGCATCATTCAGACCAAGCACGATGGAACCGACAAATTGCAGGGCTTCTTCGTCGAGCATAACAAGTAATTCCTTTTCATGTATGTGCTCTTCTTCTGAGAACTTTTTGATTTCGGGAAACGTTTCTGCCAATTGATCGTATAATTTTGAACCGGTACCTTCGCGCTTCTCCATCAGTTTCAGGACAAAGGACAGACCAAGCAGACGTGCCAGCCATACGGTGCGAAAGACTCGTCCCATGTCTGGCTTAACTTCTTCGCCGGTAATATTCTGCCAGAATCTGGCATGAATCTTTTCCTCGAGTCCAATTTTAAATAAGATTTCTGCATTTTTCTTATCTTTACATTGTTCGGACAAACGCGTATAAATGAGGTATTCCGTTTCTTCTGCCTGTTGAATGGCAAAGGCTAATTTTATTATTTTCGGATCCATTATTTTACTAATTTATTTTGATTGCAAAGTTAATTGTACTTTTAACATAGTATAATTTTTTAGCTGATCTTAATTATTCGAAGGTATTATTTACTGATTAATGATTTTATATAGGAATATATTCACCCCATAATGTCGCTTTCTATCCCAAATATCAACATTTTCTCCCTTTCTCCGAATTGAAGCCCCTTTGATTTGCGCAAATGTGGCCGGACTCGTTCTTTTGCTAAAAATATCAAATTAATAATGAATATGATTTACAGTGTAATTACCGGAACCGGAAGCTATATTCCGTCTATCCAAAAGAAAAATGAGGATTTTCTACAAAATGAGTTTTTCGAATCAAATGGTTCGAAGATTGTTAAGTCTAATGAGGAAATAGTCAGTAAATTTCAGGAAATCACTACGATAGTTGAAAGAAAATATGTTTCGGATGATATGACAACATCCGATATCGCTTATCTTGCTGCTGTAGAGGCTATTAAATCGGCAGGCGTCGATAAGGAAACATTGGACTATATTATTTTTGCACACAATTTTGGGGATGTAAAGCCAAACAACAGGACTCCTGATAGTGTTCCCTGTCTGGCTGCAAGGGTGAAGTATAAGCTGGAAATAAAAAATCCGGAAACCGTTTGCTACGATATCCTTTTTGGATGCCCGGGTTGGTTGCAGGCCGTTATTCAGGCCGATTATTACATCAAGTCGGGTGATGCCAAAAAGGTTTTGGTCATCGGTGCTGAGACTTTATCCAGAGTGAGTGACCCTCACGACAGGGATTGCATGATCTATGCAGATGGAGCAGGGGCAACCATTCTGGAAGCTAAAGAAAGT
>Ga0209123_1001032_pt1 | contig 29925 bp, 23 predicted proteins | sample BarGraIncu00431A_FD_184500 | JGI IMG/M metagenome (GOLD analysis project Ga0209123, IMG submission 184500) | Arctic peat soil microbial communities from Barrow, Alaska, USA - Barrow Graham LP Incubations 004-31A (SPAdes) (version 2) | ecosystem: Environmental > Terrestrial > Soil > Wetlands >... | reverse complement strand
CTGCCCTTTTTCCTGCGGTTGAGTATTCGGTTGCAAAGAACTGCCCTGCGAAGTCAAACTTTATAACAAACGATTGGGCGACCGTCAACCCTTTTTTACGTCTTAATGAGTAATTTTCTCTAACCGCCGATTCCTGCAACTCAAGCAACTGCCTCTGCACGCCCAAGCAGTAATCATCCTCGGACAGGTGCATCACGATGGTCGAAGTGGAGGAGGAGTGCTTCAGGCAGCAAGGTATCTATCGGCAGAGGGTGCAACAATGTTAAATACTAATCCGGAAAATCGTCCTGTCAAACAGGAAAGCCATGATTTTTACCCCGAGATTTGACGACCGGTCAAATTCCTGAAGAGTCATGGCTTTCTTGCTATTGTCTATGTATATGAGAGCGACGTCCGACACGTTCCCTGTCTGGGTGGTTATCCCTTGGTGTAGAGCACAGCCACAGCGCGCGCGCGGATCGAACCGACGGAGACATAGCCATGCGGCTCGGAGGATTCGTAATAGATGCTATCGCCGGGCATTAAAAGCATTACCTCATCGGCATAGTGGAACTCAAGCTCGCCATCAAGTATATAGAGGAACTCCACCCCTTCGTGACTATAGAATAAAGTACTATCCCAAGCCCTCTGCTCGAACTCGACGAGGAACGGTTCCACTTTCTTCTGACGCATGCCAGGGGCCAGCGGCTTATACATATACCCCTGCGCCGTATCCTTTCCCGGTCGGCGCAGACTACCAATCGACTGCTCTCCGCGGGTCAGCACGAACTTCTGACGATCACCCGCCTCTTCAAAGAAGTAATGGATCCCGACTTTGAGCCCTTTGGCTATCTTCAGGAGCGTTGCAATGGGAGGAGTCACCTGATCATTTTCGATCTGAGACAATAACGGCTTGGAGAGCCCTGTCATGTCGGCAAGCGCCTGCAGAGTGAGCCGCTGTTCCTGCCGCAGACCGCGCACCTTCTCGCCCAACTTCATCTCACGAATTTCCTGCTTTATCTTCTCTTGCACGTATACACCCCCAGCTTATGCTCATATATAGGCAAAACGGCATCCCGCGTCAAGGGGTATTTGCATAGCCAAAGCAAAGAGCCTCAAATAGGCGAAGGGGTTGACATCAGACCATTTTTTGGCTAGGCTTTTAGCGGTTTTAGCCGGACCGCAGCAACCCAAAGGAGTAGCCCATGAAAAGCGCACGAATCATCATTGCCTGCCTGATTGTGTCCAGCGCCCTTTTCGCCTGCAAGAAGAAGCAGGAAGCGACTTTCTATGAGTCAAACCGTAAGGAGAGTGTTGAGGCACCGGTCAAGGAAGTGCCCAAGGACATCCTCGGCACCCAGCAAGCCTTCGTCAATCTGGTTAAGACCGTCACCCCGTCCGTGGTCAACATCTCCACCATCGGGAAGAAGAAGCTGGTGCGACCCTTCTTTGAACAGTCCCCACTTTTCGAGGACTTCTTCGGTGAGCGTGGCGGGCGACCCCAGTTCCGGCGGGAACACAGCCTCGGCTCCGGCTTTATCGTCAACAAGGACGGCTACATCGTCACCAACGACCACGTGGTCCGGGACGCCGAGACCATCCAGGTGAAGCTATCCAACGAGAGCGTCTACAGCGGCAAGGTGATCGGAAGCGACCCGAAGACCGACATCGCCGTCATCAAGATAAACACCAAGGAACCGCTTCCGGCTGCGGTCTTCGGCGACTCCAACAAACTGCAAGTCGGCCAGTGGGCGATCGCCATCGGGAACCCCTTCGGACTGGACCGGACCGTCACCGTCGGGGTGATCTCGGCAACCGGCAGGTCCAACATGGGGATCGAGACCTACGAAGACTTCATCCAGACCGACGCCTCCATCAACCCGGGCAATTCCGGCGGGCCGCTGCTCAACATCTACGGAGAGGTCATCGGCATCAACACCGCGATCGTTGCGGCCGGACAGGGGATCGGATTTGCCATACCGGTCAACATGGCGAAACAGGTGGTTAGCCAGCTGATTGCCAAGGGGAACGTGAGCCGTGGCTGGATGGGGATCTCGATCCAGGCGGTGACCGATGACATGGCGCGCTCCTTCGGCCTTGCGAAGACCTACGGCGCCCTGGTAAACGACGTGGTGGCAGACAGTCCCGCTGCCAAGGCGGGTATTCTGCAAGGCGACGTCATCACCGGCTTTGCCGGGAGTCCGATCAAGGACGTGCGACAACTGCAACGCCTGGTGGCCGAAACTCCGGTCGGCAAGCGGGTCGAGGTAGAGCTTTACCGCAACGGTAAGCCGATCAAGGTTTTTGTCACGACCGCGCCCGCGGAAAGCGCGCCTGCCCAGTCCCAGAGGCCCAGCGAGCGCGAGGCGGGCCTGCTCGGGATCTCGGTCCAGGAACTTAGCGCCGAACAGCACGCCCGCGGGCTGTCCGGAGTCGTCGTCACCGAGGTGGAACCCGGCGGGATTGCTGAAGATAGCGGCATCCAGCGCGGCGACATGATTCTCTCGGTGAATCAGAAGAAGGTCCGCAATCTCGCTGAATACCAAAGAGCCCTGAAGGACGCAAACGCCGTGGGCGCCGCGACTTTGCTCATCAGAAGGGGGAACGCCAGCATCTACTTCTCCCTAAAATTAAGATAGTAACTTCACCAAAAACTGCGTATAATGAGGTGTTGATATTTACCAGCCAGGGGAAATCCATGAGCCTCATAGAAAACCGCGATCAGGCCAGAAGGCTCGCCAGAGCCATAGTTTCGGATGTGGCCATCTACAACCGTGACAAGGTGGAGCAGGGGATCAAGGAGGACAGCATTTTCGAGATCCTGGACGACGCGCTCACCGAGGGGCGGGACCACTTCCGGTCGCGCGTCAGCAAGGAGTTGGCCGCCTCCAATATCTTCGACATCGCCGTGGTCGATGTCCTGATAAAACGGGCGGGTAAAATCGAATCGACCATCTGGTAAGCCACAACGACTTTCAGTGCACATAAGGCCCGGGCGCGCTTCATTCGAAACGCGCCTTCGCTTTTTTTACGGGAGCTTTTTCCTCCCCCGGAGCAAAGAACATGGAACCGATAGAACTCACCTTCCCGATCGACGGAGAACCGGAGCGACTGGACAGCTTCATATCCCGCTCGGTCCCCGAGATAACCCGCTCCGCGGCGCTGCGCCTGATCGAAACCGGCCAGGCCACGGTCAACGGAAGCAAGCAGAAACCCGCGCTGAAACTCAAAGGCGGAGAGAACATCTGCGTCGTCATCCCCCCCCCGGCGCCCGCGGAACCGCAGGCAGAAGACATCCCGATCGAGGTGCTTTACGAGGACCTCGAGGTCGTGGTGATCAACAAGGCGGCCGGCATGGTGGTGCACCCCGGCGCCGGCAACCCGGACGGCACGCTGGTGAACGCGCTGCTCGCTCATTGCAAGGACCTCTCGGGCATCGGCGGGGAACTGCGCCCCGGGATCGTGCACCGCATCGACAAGGACACCTCCGGGACCATCGTGGTCGCCAAGAGCGATCGCGCCCATAACGGACTGGCCGACCAGTTCAAGGCGCACACCATCAAGCGGGTCTACCTGGCGCTGGTCTACGGCAGCCTGAAAGAGGACAAGGGGCGCATCGAGTCGATCATCGGCCGCCACCCGATCGAGCGTAAGAAGATGTCCGGCAGAGCGCGCCACGGCAAGGACGCCGTCACCCACTGGCGGGTGGTCGCGCGCTACCCTGCGCTGACGCTGATCCAGCTGCGCCTGGAAACCGGCCGCACCCACCAGATCAGGGTCCACCTCTCCGAGGCCGGACACCCGCTGGTGGCAGACGAGCTCTACGGCGGCGGAGGCCGGCTGGCCGGGGTCGGGGACCCGGTCCTGAAGCAGATGATCAGGGCGATGGGGCGTCACGCGCTGCACGCCAAGACCCTCGGGTTTCTGCACCCGGTCAGCGGGGAATACCTGGAGTTCGACACCGAGCTGCCGGCCGACATGGCGGGGATCGTTGCCTACCTGGACGACAAGTACCAGCCGGTGGAAGTTGAATAGTTTAAACCAGAGCCGCCGGCAGTGAGAACAGCGGCCTGAAATAGAATCGAATCAATCATTACGAGGGTAATCGTTTATGGAAATGCAAAAGATAGGGAAGATCCAGTTCTTGAAGCCGAAACTGAGCGGCCCGGCAGCCGTCGCAGGGTTCACCACGCGCCACGAGGGGGTCTCGCGCCCGCCTTACAACTCCCTGAACCTCGGGACCAACACGCTCGACTCGCCGCACAACGTGGAAGGAAACCGCAGCCTACTGGCCCGCGCTTTCGGGACCACGCTGGATCACTTCCTGACCGTGACCCAGGTGCACGGCACGGACCTGCTGGTGATCGACAGCCCCAACCCGGAGTTTTCCCACTTCCTTAAGCTCGAGTGCGACGGCATCGTCACCAACCAGACCGGTCTCATGATCGCTGTCTGCGTTGCGGACTGCGTGCCGGTGCTGCTGCACGATCCGGTCAAGGGGGTCATCGCGGCCCTGCACGCCGGCTGGCAGGGGACGCTTGGGAACATTGCGGGAAAAGGGATCGAGGCAATGGTGGGCCTCTTCGGCAGCGACCCGAAGGACATCCTCGCGGCGATCGGCCCCTCCATCTCGGCGTGCTGCTACGAGGTGGACGCCCCGGTGCGTGACGCCTTCAAAAAGGCGGGCGCCGCTTGGGACCTTTATGCGAAGCAGTGCGGCGAGGGGAAATGGCAGCTCGACCTGGCCGCCGCCAACCGGCAGCAACTGCTCGACGCGGGGCTCGGCTCCGAGCAGATCGAGTGCGAAACGCTCTGCGTCAGCTGCACCCAGGAGCTCTTTTTCTCCTACCGCCGCGACGACGGGGATACCGGGAGACAGGCCGGCTTCATCATGCTGAGCGACCAGCAATAAGCTGTAGCGCATCAATTGAGCATCTGCTATAAATCGGTCACTGCTAGAATTGAATCCTTTACAGGAGGCGTACCCCCATGCGGAGCTTTTTCAAGTTGGCCCTGTTTCTCACGGTAACCTGCAGCAGCTTTGGCTGCGCGCACAACTACTACAATATTCCCCAGGAGACCCTGGAGAAAAAGGTGAAGACCATCGGGATCGCGCCTTTCTTCACCGACGCGGATTCGGACATCAGGCATCCCGATAAAAGCTCCATCGTCGCCCTGATCCAGGCCTTCAATGTGAAAAACGAAAAAGAGCTGACGGCGCGGCTCAGGGGCACCGGCACCTTTTACGCTGTGCGCCCGGTGGATGGCGACCCGAACCGGCTTTTCTCCAGCCTCCTGACCAACCGGGAGCGCCGTGACGATGCGGGGGTCATTTACAACAAGTACTTTTACAAGAAGGAAGAGCTGAAGCAGCTGCTGTCGGAAAACGGGCTGGATGCCATCATGCTGGTGACCGTCAGCGGCCTCACCAGACCGGGCAAGGTCTACTCCAGTAACTACCTCTCCTACCTGGAGACCGACTACAACTATCTCACCATGACCGCGCAACTGCTGGATAGCGAGGGGAGCATCATCTGGGAATACCCCAATTTCCGGCGCACCCCACTCTCCTATCCGATGTTCTTCTCCCTGCAGTATCCGGATTTCGACGAGGCGGCCGCCAACCTGAGCGATAAAGTTGACGTGAAGTTCAAGACGGTCGCGGGAGTAACGGCGGCCCTGGGCAAGAGCGAGAAGTCCACGGTGGCCAACGGTCCCGCGGTTTCCACATTTTATGCAAGCCAGTTCGACGAGATGCTTTCCCTGCTGGAAAAATACAAGCCGCTCTTCGGCGCAAAGAAGGAAGCACCGGCTGCTCCCGCAGGAGCTCTGACCCCCACGACGCCGCCGGCACCCGCGTACCTGCCGGCTCCTGCCGCGCCGCCAGCGCCTGCCATGCGCCCGGCCCCCGCGACCCCACCGGCTTCGACCGTGCCGCAGGTGCGCGCACCGGAAGCCATACCGGCACCAGGAAGCATGACTACGGACGATATCGTCCCGGAGGCGCCGCCGGTCAGAAAATAAGATTCTTCACAGTTTTCCGACATTTGCGCTTAATCCCACCAGCCCTCTTGAAGACGGGTCTGGTGGGATTTTTTTGTGCGAAGGGGAAGCGGGAGCCGATTCAGGGGCGGGCATAGGGTACCCTCCCGTTTTGCAGGATACCGATACTGCAGTCCCCTCTCCCTCCTTCGCGCTTAGCGCTTCGGCGGGCAGGCCCGGAGGGGGAGGGACAGGGAGGGGGAACCCCGCACGAGACTTCCCCCCTCCCGACCTCCCCCCTCCGGGAGGAGGAGAGCTGGAGCAAGTGCATTCCAGCAGGCTCTCCTCACCCTGGAAGCAAGCAACGCGCCTCCCTCACACCAGAATAAAAAAGGGCCGGCGCAAAGGAGATCTTCCTTCGCGCCGGCCCTTCTTGCTTATAGTTCCTCGTAGTCGTCCGCACCCGGTTCCGGCTCCTTCCCCGGATCAGACTCCTCGTCTTCGTCCTCGTAATCCTCGTCGTTTACCCGTTCCAGAAAAACCCTGTTACTTTCGATGATTCTGCGAATCTCCCGGGCAAGTTCCTCGACGTCGTCACCTTCCGGCTCCTGGGTCACACCTCGACCCCCTTGCGAGCCAGCGCCTTGCGGTACAGCTCCAGGTATTTCTGGACCGAGTTCTGCCAGGAGTAATCGCAGCTCATGCCGCGGCGCATCAGCTTCTTCCAGAGGACACGGTCCTGGTAGGCGGTGATCGCCCTGGTCATCGCGGTCCAAAGCGCCTCAGGCGTGTAATCCTCGAATACGAAACCGTTGGGGGTTTTGTCGCTGTCCATCGGGTCGAAGACGCTGTCGGCGAGACCGCCGGTTCTGCGCACCACGGGGACCGCGCCGTAGCGCATGGCAATCAGCTGCCCCAGCCCGCACGGCTCAAAGAAGGAGGGCATCAGGAACATGTCGCTTCCCGCATAGATCTTCGGTGCCAGCGCATGGTCGAAGCCGCTGGTAAAGGCGATGTTGCGGGCTCCGGCCGCCTTGCAATCGGCCAGCGCCTTCAGGTAGCGCTCTTCGCCATTGCCGAGCAGCACCATCTGCATGGGGGCCTTGGCAATCAAGGGAAGCAGCTCGCAAATGAGGTCGAACCCCTTCTGCGCCACCATCCGGGAAACCATGCCGAACAAGGGAATCTCCGGCGCGCTGGCAAGTCCCATCTGCCGCTGCAGCCCGATCTTGTCCACCAGCTTCCCGGAGAGGGAGGCATGGCTGTAGTTCTTCATGATGTCCTTGTCCATGGCGGGATTCCACTCGTCGTAATCCAGGCCGTTCAGGATCCCGTAGAAGTCGTCCTTCCTGGTCTGCAGCACGCCGTGCAGCCCGCACCCCATCTCGGGAGTCTGGATTTCGCGGCAGTACGCCTCGGAGACCGTCGTGACCAGGTCCGCGGAAAGAATGCCGCCTTTTAGGAGGTTCACCTTGCCGTAAAACTCGAGGCCGTCGATGGTGAAGCACTCCCGGGAGAGCCCCATCGATTCCAGACCTTCACTGGGGAAGAGTCCCTGGTAGGCCAGGTTATGAATGGTGAAGATGACGCCGGTCTTGGCGAAAAAGGGATCATGCTTTCTTTCGTGTTTCAGATAGTGCGGAATCAGCGCCGTCTGCCAGTCGTGGCAATGGATGATGTCCGGGCGGAAATCCATCTTCTTCAGCAGCTCCAGCACGCAGCGGCAGAAAAAAGAGAAACGCTGGGCGTTGTCGGGGTAATCGCCGATTGAAGTGCCGTAGAGCTCATCCCGGGCAAAGTACTCTTTGTTCTCTATTAGATAGACCGGGATTTCACCTAGGGCAGCCTGGCGCAGGAACCCCTTTTTCTCCACCCCGTCGACCATGACCGTGGCGCTTTTGCGTCCTTTCCTGACCGCCATTCCCCCCTTCTCCACAACGGTGTAGAAGGGCATCATGATACGGACGTCATGGCCGAGAGTCTTCAGGGTCTTGGGGAGGGCACCTGCCACGTCCGCAAGTCCGCCGGTCTTGGCGAAGGGTGTTACCTCGGAAGCTACAAACAAAATCTTCATGTAAAAAACCTCTAAAAGCTTAAAATAATGGGGCAATTTTAGATTAGAAGCGCGGCTAAGTAAAGGTTTTTCTTAAAACGTAACTTCCCTTGCTAGCTCCGACACTTAACCGCCTGGCCATTTATCAACTTGAGCGATCATCGGACCGATCTAAGAGTGTATACCGATTCACTCCCTATTGCACGGTTTCTATCAGACCTCCATCTCGCGCAAGAAGGTTGCGGCATCCTCGGGGGAGGTCGGGTTGATATAGAACCCGGTACCCCACTCAAAGCCGGCTATCTGGGTCAGGCGCGGCACCAGTTCAATGTGCCAGTGGTAGTCATACTCGACCGAGTCCCAATACTCAGGTTTGCCGAGCCTCGCCTGCCGCGGGGGAGCGGTGTGCAGGATGAAGTTGTAGGGAGGGTTCCGTAGCACCCCCTTCACGCGGCAGAGCATGTCCTTCATGGCCTGGGCAAGTTCTGCCAACTCAAGGTCGTTCATCAGCACGAAGTCGTAGGAGTGGCGCTTCGGATAGAGCCTCATCTCGAACGGGAAGCAGGATGCGTAGGGGGTGAGGGTGACGAAGTTGGCGAACTCCTTCACAACCCGGGTCCCGAGGGAGAGTTCGAATTCGATCAGGTCGCAGAAGATGCAGCGCTCCTTGCTCTCGTAGAACTCCTGGCAGACCCTCAGCTCCGTGGCGGCGACCGGCGGGGTGAGCGGCACCGCGATCAGCTGGCTGTGCGAGTGGGAAATCGGCGCGCCGGCGAGCCGGCCGTGGTTCTTGAAGAGGACCAGGTAGCGAAAGCGCGGATCCTGGCGCAGGTCGAGGTAGCGCGCGCGGTAAGCAACCAGCACGTCGGTTATCTCGGCGATCGTCAGGTCGGCGAACCCCTTTTCGTGGTCCGGCGTCTCGATGATCACCTCGTGGGCCCCGATCCCCTCCATGACGTCGTAGGGGCCGTGGCCGCGCTTATTGAGTTCGCCTTCGATACGCAGGGCGGGGTACTTGGTCGGGATCACCCGCACCCGCCAGTTGGGGGAGTTCGGCTCGCCATCCGGGCGGATGGCGAAGATCTCGGGCGGGGTCTTGTCCTCGTTGCCGTAGCAAAACGGGCAGTTGGTCATGGCGTCGGTTTCCGGCTCCACCTGGAAATCCCGCGGCCGGCGCCCACGGTCGGTCGCTATTATCACCCAGTGCTGCTTTAAGGGGTCCCATCTCAGCTCTGACATCGTGCCTCACGAAAATGCTTTGGTTTTTCCTTTTTCATCGGACCGATCGGTCGGATGGGACCGATAGGAACGATCAACGGCGCAGCGGAGGAGTTTGCCACACCCGGCTAACCCGGCTAACCCGGTGACTGGCTGAACCGGCTAAATAAGCCAGGTTTCCAGGTCCAGGTCGGGGCCGGCATAGTTCAACATTAGCGGCGTGTCCACGGGCCAGCGCCCCAACTCCTCTCTGGCGCGGGTGAGGGTGAAATAGGCGAAAAGCTTGTCCCCGGCTGTTAGGTTCAAGGTGGCCAACGGTATCCGGGCCTCGGCGATGCGCACGATCCCGTACTGGGTGATGGTCCCGCTCGCCTGCCACCCGGAGGCTCCCTTCACCAAAAGCTCCCCCTCGCAGACTCCTAGCTGCATGTCGAGCCGATACTCGCTGGCGTGGATCAGATGGAGCGACAGGAGATCGCCCTGCTGAAAGATCTTCTCCAGCGACTGCACGCCGTCGATCCGGATGTAGAAATAGTTCCTGTCGTAGCCGTAGAAAAATGACTGCAGCAGGCTCTCGCCGGCATGCATCGCGGAGGACTGCTTGGTCAGATCGTACAGCCCCGCGGCCAGCCACTCGAAATAGTCGGTAACGACTCCGGTTATGGCGGGGGTGATCAGCGCCGCGGGATCCCGCACAAAACCTGCCGGTGACTGTTTCTTGATCGGCTCGTACAGCTCGCGCGGGACGGAAACTCCAAGCAGCCGATAAACGTTCATCAGGTGCCGGCGAAACAGCAGGTCGAAACTCGAGCTGTGCGGGGAAAAATGGTCGTCCCCATACCACCAGAACCAGTCGCTCCCCTCGGCCGCGTAGAGCGACTTGCAGATCAGGCGCGCCACTTCCAGCTCACTGGCGTCACCACCTGCCTCGCCGCAACCAGCTGCGCGATTGCCACCGCTGCCGTCTCCGGCCAAAAGGGCCGCAACGAGCGGGCTTTGCTGCACCGCGGCGGCGCGTGCCTTAGCGAGATAATCCCACCCGAGATTTTCCTCCGGGTGCCCGATCCAGATGCCGTAACTCGCGTTGATCCAGGAACCGGGATGCACGTGGCTCAGGGCACGGCGCTCCGGCACCAGTCCCAGAACTTCCGAGAAGGTCGCGGGGACCAGGCCGGGCGTCTCGGCGAGCCCGCGGTAGAGCCTGGTGAGAAAGGGGAGGCCATTGTCCTGATAGTATTCCCAGGCATTCTCGCCGTCGAGGATGACCGGGACCACGTGGCTTTGCTGGGAGCGCTGGGCCACCTCCTTCAATCTGCCGATAAAATCTACCACGGCGCGCTCGGGGTCCCACTGGGAATAGGTGAAGCCGATCAGGTCCGATAGCCCGTGATCACGGAAGAAGAGCGCAATTTCCTCCCCCTCGCGATGAAACGAATAAGGGCGGTAGAGCGCCTCGCGGTCCCGCCCGAGCCCCCGGGGGAGACTTTTGGAAAGCACCCATTCGTCTGAGGCCACCCAGGAGAGCCCCTGCTCGGCCAGTATACTGAGCGTCTCGTCGCTCACCGCTCCTTCGGAGGGCCACATCCCCTTCGGGGTGAACCCGAACAGCTTTTCAAAGCTGGCTATCCCCTGGGCGACCTGGCTGCGGGCGTCCTCGGGATGCCGGAAGGGCTGGGACGGCAGGGTCACCTTCGGCATGGCGACCTGGGCGGAGCGACTGTCGCACAAAAGCGGCAGGATGGGATGGAAATAGGGGGTGACGGAGAGTTCGGCCTTCCCCTCCTCGTGGAGCCTGCGGTAAAGCGGAATGATCTCGGAGATCAAGGTGCGCTGCGTCTCGAAGAGAAGCAGCTTGTCGGCGGCGCTGAAGTTCTTCCCTTTGCGGATCAGCTCCCGGAACTCCGGAAAGCGCCTCCGGGCCGCCTCGCCGGTCCAGGACAGGTAAAACCAAACCTGCAGGTCAAGCATCTCCTGGTCGCCCACGGCGCGCAAACGGTCCTTGGTGGCGCCTCCGGCACCGTCCCCCGCCAGGCAGTAAAGCTCCAGGTAGCGCTTGTGGGGTTCGATCATGCGCTGCCGGTTGGCGGAGAAGAAGTTCTCCACGACGAAGCCCCGCTCCTCCTCGCTCATGTCCGCCGGCGCCAGGCGCGTCCGCGTCAGGAAAGGATCGATCGCCGTACCCTGGGCGTAGTCCTGAATCTGCTCCAGCAGGGAGGGGACCAGGTTGAAGACCACCTTGGCGCCGGGCGTCTGGTCGACGATGGCGGGCATGTCGTAATAATCCTTCACGGCATGCAGATAGGTCCAGGGGAGGACGTACTCCCCCTGGACCGGATCCTTGTAGAAGGGCTGATGCATGTGCCAGAGCAAGGTGACGTAGAGCGGATCGGTCATGGCTAACCTCAGGGAATTGAGGTTAAGGCTAAAGGTTAAGGTTGAGCTGAACCTAGACCTGAACCTCAACCTGGTTCTATTGCGGCAGCTCCTTCTTCCACCTGTCCACTTTCTGCATGTAGTCATCCAAAAGCTTGTGCGCGACCTTGGGCTCCTTCGCCTCGGCGACCACGTGGATCACGGGCTGGTACTGGTCCGGCAGTACGAGGACCCAGTCCTGCCCCAGGCTCACCTTGATCCCGTCGATGAAGCTCGCCTCCTGCTCCAGGCTATCCTCGCTCATCTTGCGCATGATGCCCCCCTTCTTTTCCCAGACGCAGGGGACTTTCCCCTGCAGGAAGGTGCGGCGCGGCACCTCGCTCAGCACCTTGGAGAGCGGCACACCCGCCGCCGCGGAGAGCTCGATGGTCTTCGCGATGGTGAACATCCCGTCGAAGGCCGCCTGGAACTTGGGGAAGGCGAAGCGCCCCCCCATGGTCCCGGCCATGACGACCTCGGGGGAGATGGCGGTCTCGATCATGGAGCGCTCTGCGCTCTTGGTGCGGCGCACCGAGCAGCCGTTTTCCGCGGCGAGCTGCTCGATGACCGAGGGAGCCGAGACCGGCACCGCGAAGGCCCCCCGGGCGCCGCTTCTCAGCATGAGCGCGACCATGAGCGGCAGCAGCTCCTCGGGAAGGTAGATCTTGCCGGTCTCATCCACCAGCACGACTTCCTCGGCGGTCGGGTCGAGCCAGAAGCCGGCCCGGGCCTCCAGGGTGACGACGATCTTGGAGAGCTGCAAAAGGCTGTTGGGCTTCTCGTCGGCTCCCTTGGTGCCGCGCTGCTCGTCGAGGTAGGTGTTAAGACCGATCACCTCGCAGCCGAGGTCGTTCAGGATCTGCGGCAGGATCTGCCCCGCCGGCGAGTGGTTGAAGTCGATCACGACCTTGGCGCCCGTGGCGCGGATCAGCTCCTGGTCCAGGCCGCGGAAGAACCCCTCCCGGTAGAAATCGAGCACCTGCGGCAGTTCGGTGATTCCGCCCGGCTCCATGTGGTGGGCGCGCCGGAAGTTCTCCTTGTAGAAGATCCGCTCCACGTTCTTTCCCATGGAGGAGGAGAAGTCCAGTCCGTCGGCGTCAAGAAAGACGATCTCGGTGGAGGCGGGATCCTCCATGGCCTGGCGGAAGTGCACCCCGCCGACCTCACCGAAGGTGCGCAACTTGTAACGCAGCACGGGAAGCGACACCATCCTGATGTCGCGCACGTTGACGCCGGCCGAGAGGATCCCCCCCAGGAAGGAGCGCTTCAGCATGCGCGAGGAAAGGGTGGAATCGCGCCCGACCAGCACGTGGCTACCCTTGGGGAGCGAGGTGCCGTAGGCGCAGCCGAGCTTGGCGACGAATTCGGGGGTGAGCTCGATGTTGGTGAGCCCCTTGATCATTTCCCCCTCGAAGAGCGACTTCTTCCAGCGCTCGCCCCAGATCAGGTTCCCGGTGACCGTCGAGCCCCCCTCGATGACCTTGCGGGGCCAGATTTTGACGTCGCGCTTGATGTAGCTCTCCTCGCCGATGGAGGTGTCGTCCGCGACCACCCCGCCCTCCTCCATGACGGTCCCCTGCCCGACGCTCACGTTGTTGCAGATGACGCAGTCGTTGATCTTGGCGCCCTTCTTGATGTAGACGTTATCCCAGATGATGCAGCGATTCAGCTTCACCCCGGGCTCGATGGTGCAGTTGCGGCCGATAACCGAGTCCTTGATCTGGGCCCCCACCTTCACCTGTGAGTTGTCCCCGACGACGACGGTCCCCTCCATCAGGGTCCCCTCGCCCAGGCGGACGTCGAGGCCGATGCGCAGATCCTTGCCGACCAGGTCCTTTTTCGGCTCGTCGATCCTGACGTTCACCTTCCCCTTCAGGATGTCGTGGTGCGCCTCGCGGTAGGAATCGGTGTTGCCGATATCGCGCCAGTACCCCTTCACGGGGAAGCCGAAGAGCGGCAGCTTCTTCTTCAAAAGCAGCGGAAAGAGGTCCTGGGAAAAGTCGAAGTTCTCCCCCTCGGGGATGTACTTGAAAATCTCCGGCTCCAGGACGTAGATGCCGGTGTTGATGGTGTCGGAGATGACCTCGCCCCAGCCGGGCTTCTCCAGAAACTGGGTGATGCGTTTTTCCTTGTCGGTGATCACCACGCCGAACTGCAACGGGTCCTTCACCGAGGTGAGCGTGATGGTGGCGAGCGCCTTATTGTGGTCGTGAAAGTCGATGACCTTTTGCAGGTTGAAGTCGGTCAGCAGGTCCCCGCTTATGATGAGGAAGCGCTCGTCGAGATACTTCTCGGCGCACTTGACCGCACCGGCGGTCCCCATGTCCTCGAGCGGAGTCACGTAGGTGATCTTCACCCCGAGGTCGGCGCCGTCCCGGAAAAAGTTCTTGATCATGATCGGCTGATGGTACAGCAGCATGACCAGGTCGGTGATCTGGTATTTTTTCAGAAGCTCCACGATGTGGAGCATGATGGGGCGGTTCATCAGGGGAACCATCGGTTTGGGGAGATTGCAGGTGAGCGGTTGCATGCGGGTGCCGAAGCCCCCCGCCATAATGACAGCTTTCATAGGTCGGTCCTCCTTAGATAGAATCAGGTCAAGGTTGAGGTTGAGGAAGCGCGGGCGCATGATTATGCGCCCCTACCCTTAACCTGCAGTTTTCTGCCTCTTCGCCAGCACCCGCTTGATCTCGTCCTTCAGCTCCTGCATGTCGCTGGACTTCACCACGTAGCCGTCGGCCAGCCAGGCGGAGAAGTCGTCCTTGTAGCAGGAAAAGGCGGTGCAGAGGATGACCGGCAGGGTGTGGCGCTCCTTCACAATGCGCTGCAGGAGCTCGATGCCGCTTTCGTTTTTCAGCTTGATGTCCAGAACTACCAGGTCGAAGTCGGTCCCTTCCAGCTTTTCGACCGCTTCCAGCGCGGTCCCGGCGGTCACCACTTCGTATCCTTCATCGCTTAGCTCCTGGGCATAGAGCAGCCTGATATTCGCTTCGTCGTCAACTACAAGTAGCTTTGCCATGTTCAAATTGTCTCCTTTCTTGTCGAGAGCCTGATGCTGTAGGTGTTGCCGCCTCCCGGGCGGTTCATGATGGATAGGGAGCTTCCCTGGCGCTCCAGAATCGTCTTGCACAATGAGAGCCCGACCCCGCCGCCCATTTCCTGGGTCTGGAAAAAGGGCGCGGTGAGCGCGTCCTGCGCCTTGATGCTAAGCGCCACCCCGCTGTCGGAGATGCGCACCAGGACGCCGTCCCCGTCAAGCTCGGTCTCGACCCGCAGTTCCCCCCCCTTCACCATGGCGGACAGGGCAGTGGAGATGATGGTCTTCACGCAGTAACTGATCTGCTTGTAGTCGATGCGCACCATGGGAAGCTTGCTGGCGAGCTCCTGCTGGCAGACCACCCCGGTCTCCTCCAGAGTCCCCCCCATCTCGTCCAGGGCGTTGGAGAGGAGCTTATTGAGGTCCCAAAGGTCCATGACCGGAAAGAGCGACTCCGAGTAATCGAGCACCTCGGTCAGTACCTCCTCGAGCTGGCGGGTTTCGCGCACAATCGATTCCAGGTAGCTGCGCTTCTTGTCGTCCTCGGAGCTCCCCTTCAGAAGGGTGCGGGCGAAGCCGCCGATCACCATGAGGGGATTTCTGATGGAATGGGCGATGCTGGAGGTGATCTTCCCCACCAGCGCCATCTTCTCCATCTTGACGATCAGTTCCTGCTGCTCGCGCAGCTTCAGGTTAGCGCTCTTTTGCTTGGCGACCTCCTCCTGCAGCCTCTCGTAAAGCGAGGCGCGCTCCAGGGCGAAGGCGACCGGGAAGGCGAAGGTTTCCAGCGACTGCATGTCCTGCAGGGTGATCGGCTTATGGGTGATGCAGTTGTCGGCGATGATGATCCCGATGCGCCGGTTCCTGGAAATAAGCGGCATGACCAGGAAGCAGTCGACCCCGAGAATGCGCGCCAGCCCCCGGTCCAGGTCCGGGTTGTTCAGCGCGTTCTCCACCAGGATCGGCTTTTTGCCGCGCAGGGCGCGGTTGAAGATATGCCCCTGGTCCGACAGCGGCACGGTCAGCATGCCGAGGATGTCGTGGAACTTCACCTTCTCCGAGGTGAGCTTGGTCTTTTGAAAATTCTTGGCAAGCTCCTTCAGGGTGAAGTTGCTCCGGCTCAGGTCCTCCCAGGTGCGCCAGGCCTCCTCGTAATCCTTGGGCCCGACCCCGAGGTACCCCCTGATGTTGCGGCGCTCCTTGTCCGTCATCAGCAGGAAGGCCCGGTTCATGCCGAACCCCTTGCCCGCGGTGATTGCCGTCATGGCGACCGAGAGCACCTCGTCGAGGTCCAGGGAGGTCTGCAACACGAGTCCCACCTCACGCAGGAACTTGATCTCGCGGGTCTTGCTGTTCAGAAAGCTCAGCATTGCCCCCATCTGCGCCTTTTGCTCCTGGAATTCGGTCAGGATATAGGGGAGCACATCGGAGAGCGGATGGCCAGTTCCCTTCATCCGGGCCAGGTCATTCTTGAAGCGCGGACACTCGACACATTTTTCCACAACCCTGCGCCGGCGGGAGGTATAGAGGTCCTCCTCCCCCTCTCCGACGTAGGGACAGCCCTCCGGGCTGATCTCATCCTTGCTCCAGCAGCATTCCCAATCCAAGCTTCCTCCGCGCTTTGTGCCTGAAAATTTCAACAGGTTGAGACGGCAAAAGTATAGCAGTCCCCCGTGCTATAGCAAGGGCGCCGGCCACTTTAAATAAATTCATTAATTAACATTTTGGATACGATGGGTTAGCAGGCGTCACCTGCCACGATCAGTGCCGATCGAGGAATATTGAGCAGAGTGGGTGGGTGAGGCAGGTGAGACGTTGCGCGAGCAAAGATGGAGCGAGGGGGGGCGTCTGGTTCCCAGACCAGCTTAATCTGCCGATACGTTTACGCTTCGACTCCGCTCAGCGAACGCCTGCTCCCTGAGCGGGGTCGAAGGGCGACTTAGCCTGAAGTTACCTGGAAACCAGAGAAGGTTTAAGCTGAACTGGTGGCGTGGCGCTAGTGGCACGGGCCGGGAGTGGTGCGGCGCCGGGAGGCGACCGGGGGGCGACCTTACCTCCCGGCGACGATTTTGAGTTTATCCATGTTCAGCACGACGACTTTGCTGCCGTCCACCTCGATCACCCCTTCATCCTTCAGCTTTCTAAAGGTACGCGAGAGAGTCTCGCTAACGGTGCCTAGGCGCGAGGCGAGTTCACCTTTGCGCATGTCGAGTTCCAGGTAGGTCTTTCCCTGGAAGTTGGTGCTCTTACGGGAGGCAAGGTCAATCAGGTAGGACGCCAGGCGCGCCGGCGCGTCCGCGAAAGAGAGTTCCTCGATCTGTCGGGCGAAACGGCGCAACAGAAGCGACAGCGAGGCAATCAGGTTCAAGGAAAAACGTGGATTTCGCTCCAGAAGTCCCATGAAGGCGTCCCTGGGAAAGAAGAGCACCTCACCTTTTTCCACCCCGCGCGCCTCCGCCGGGTAACTGCCGTCACCGAAAAACGCCGCCTCGGCAAAAGTCTCGACCGGGTGCACCATGTGCAGCACCTTTTCCCTGCCGTCCGTCGAGATCTTGCACAGCTTCAGCGAACCCCCCGCCAGGAGGTAGAATCCCTGCGCCTTCTCGCCCTCGGTGAAGAGCGTTTCACCCTTGGTAAAGGGGCGCCGGACCGCGATCTCGGCTACTTCTATCAGATGCTCTTCGGCCAGGCCGGAAAAGAGCAGGGCTTTTTTGATGATCTCTTTATTTTCCATAGCTCCCTTGTACCGCAAAGCACATTAAGACGCAAAACAAAAAAAGGAGGGGTCATGGGAAGCCCGCTCACCCCCCGGGCAGGCCCCTGGGGCGGCCTGGTCAGCACCCGGGCTCACCTGCTGGCGGGAACCAGTCGGGGGAAAGCTGGTTTCCCCGGCCCTCTCCTTCCGGGCACTACCGTTAAGTTAGGAGCGTCACACGCCGTCCTGGGCCGGCCTAATATCAGAAGTGTAAGTACACTCTCATACTGCAGCCTGATTTCAAGCGCTTACGATTAACTTACTTGAGAGGATCGCAAGGATATCCGCAAGGGGTATCCCTACAACTGCGCGTTTTCGTGGGGGCACCCCTTGCGGGTGCCCGCTTCTGGGGATGTGCCAGTTCTTAACTTAATGGCAGTCCTCCCTGAGGGGGAGGTAGCCTACAGTGTAGAGACGCATTGCATGCGTCTCAGCGCTGCCGCTTTCTGGTTTGTCTGAGCGTGATCAGGTCAGCGAGACGCATGCAATGCGTCTCTACCCGGGCAGGGACCAATCCTTAACTTTAACGGCAGTGAGGGCCGGGATGTGGATGGGGGAAGACACCTGCGTGAGGTTTTTTTAAACAGAAAAAACCATGGCAACTTCATGAGCTGGCTAAAGTTTCGCCGGGGTATGCCGATAACTATCTGAAAGTGCAAAGCAAAGCGGAGGGAACAGGTCCATAAAGCGGCACTAGGCTTGCCCTCATGTGAATCGCACCTTTCTTTTGCTGAAGCAAAAACAACCGCCAACGGCCTGCGGCAGATGGCGCCTGCAGGTTGCAACATCGGGGGGAACCCCGACGCCATTATTGAAGGGGGGAGGTCTTTGTCATGGTGAAGATACTTGTCGTCGATGACCACGCCATTGTCAGGAAAGGGGTGATCAGGATTCTGGAAGAGTGCTCCGAGCTGGATGCTGTCTGCGATGAGACTGCCGACGCCCGGGAGGCGGAGCAACTCGTCGCGACCGGCAGCTATGCCATGGTGCTGCTTGACATCTCACTTCCGGGTGTGAGCGGCCTGGAGCTGTTGAAAAAAATGCGCCGCGACAACCCCAAGGTGCCGATCATGATCCTCAGCATGTACCCTGAAGACCAGTACGCCATCCGGGCACTGACCTTGGGCGCCGTCGGCTACCTCTCGAAAGAGAGCGCCCCCGACGATCTGGTGGCGGCTGCCCGCAAGGTGCTGGCAGGCGGGCGCTACATCAGCGCGCAGCTCGCCGAGCGCTTGGCGGCACATCTTGGTTCCGGCACCAGAAAAGGGACAGCACCGCACGAGGACCTCTCGGACCGCGAGTTCGCGGTCCTGCGCCTGATCGGCGCCGGGAGGACCCCGGGCCAGATCGCGGGAGAACTGTTCCTGAGCGCCAAGACGGTCAGCACCTACCGCTCCAGAATTCTTCGTAAAATGGAATTGAAAAGCAACGCCGAACTCATGAGCTACGCACTGAGAAACAGCCTGGCCGACTGAGCGGGCACTCTCCCGTAGGACGAAATACTACCAAATAATCAGCAAGAGTAGGGCTATAGAAATCCCCTCGGGCGCCGAACTAATTAATGAATCAGCGGCGACAGCAAATGTCAGCTTTTAACTCGTTTCAAGGAGCGTTTCAATGGCCTTCACCTTCTTCATGCGCGACCAACCGACCCTGGAGCACGCTGCCGACCACATGATCAGCTATGCCACCGGCAGGAGCAGGATCAAAATCTGGGACGCCGGCTGCGCCCTGGGGCAGGAGACCTACACCATCGCCATGATCTTCGCCCAGAAGATGAACCAGTACGGCTTTCGTAACCTGCACATCCACGCCACCGACTACGACTGCGCCAACAACTTCGGCACGGTCGTCAGCGCCGCCGTTTACCCGAGTGACGAGTTGCAACGCACCCCTGCCGAACTGTTGAAAAAATACTTCGAGCCCGCCGAACTCCCCGGGCACCTGCGCGCGGTCGAGTTGCTGCGCAGCCGGGTCAACTTTCAGTATCACGACCTGCTCTCCCTGAAACCGATCGGTTCCGACTTCTGCCTGGTGGTCTGCAAGAACGTCATGCTGCATTTCCAATACCTGGAGCGGGTCGAGGTCTTCAAGATGTTCCACCAGTCCCTGGCGCCGGGAGGATATCTCGCCACCGAGAATACCCAGAAGCTTCCCCAGGAAGTGGCGCACCTCTTCACCCAGGTGGTGCCGGACTCCCAGCTCTACAAAAAAATCGGGGATTGAGAACCGTGCACATCGTTTCTCTGAAGAAAAACGACCAGCTCTACAGCTGCCACCCGACTAAAACATCTCCGAGACCCTGCGCGAAAGCGTCGCGCTGGTCAAAGGAAGCAGAACAAAACCGACCGACACCATTTCTCAATTAACTAAGGAATCCGGCAGCTACACACAACCAGGGGGAAGTATGAAGAATCTAAAGATTGGGGTACGGTTGGGAATCGGTTTTGGCTTGTTGCTGGCCCTTTTGAGTTTAATTTCTGTCTTCAGCATCATCAAGGTCAATAACCTGGATAAAGAAATAAACTCGATGGCGACGGACAAGTTCCCCAAGACGATGATGGTGAACGAGCTGACCGACGCGGTAAACGTGACTGCCCGCGCCACCCGGAACATGGTCATCGACACCAGCCCGGCGAGCCTGCAGAAGGAGCTGGCACGCATAACGGAGCAGCGTAAGATCGTTGACGACCGTGTCGAGAAGCTGAACAAAATGATCACCAGCGAGGAGGGGAAGAAGCTCCTCGCCGAGTCAACCGCACTGAGAACGAGCTACCGGGCGTCCACCGACCAGTTCCTGACCATGGTCAAGGCCGGCAAATTCGCCGAGGCGCGCACCCACCTGCTAGGGGACAACCGGGCCAAGCAGAACGCCTACCTGGGCGCTTTCAACAAACTGAGCGATTTCCAGGACAAACTCGTCGAAAAGGCCGGCAAGGACGCCGACCAGTTGGCAACCTCGACGAAGAACATCATCATCGGCCTGGCGATAACCGCGTTCCTCCTGGGGATACTTATCGCCTACCTGATCACCCGCTCCATCACCAAACCGGTGCAAATCTGCATTGCGGCAGCCGACAGGATCGCCGCCGGGAACACCGACGTCGTGCTGGACTGCACGGCTTCCGACGAGACCGGCAAGCTGCAGCAGTCCATGACGAAAATGGTGGAGGCCATCAAGGGACTGGTGGCTGACACCGCCCTGCTCTCCGAGGCCGCCATAGCAGGCAAGCTCGCCACCCGCGCCGACGCCGGCAAGCACCAGGGGGATTTCCAGAAGATCGTCGCCGGAGTCAACGAAACCCTCGACGCGGTCATCGGCCCGCTGAACGTGACCGCCGAGTATGTGGACCGCATCTCCAAAGGGGACATCCCGCCGAAGATCACCGACAACTACAACGGCGACTTTAACGAGGTGAAGCTGAACCTCAATAACTGCATCGACAACATAAGCGCCCTGGTCGGCGACACCAACATGCTGGTCAGCGCGGCGGTAGACGGCAAGCTCGCCACCCGCGCCGACGCGAGCAAGCACCAGGGCGACTTCCGGAAGATCGTCTCCGGCATCAACGAGACCCTCGACGCGGTCATCGGCCCGCTGAACGTGACCGCCGAGTACGTGGACCGCATCTCCAAGGGCGACATCCCGCCGAAGATCACCGACAACTACAACGGCGACTTCAACGAAGTGAAACTGAACCTCAATAACTGCATCGACACCCTGAACGATCTGCTCGCCGACATGAACGAGATGTCGCGCCAGCACGACCTGGGCGACATCGACGTCAGCATGCCGGTGGACAAATTCCGCGGCGCCTACCAGACCATGGCGAGCGGGGTAAACACCATGGTGGTCGGCCACATCAACGTCAAGAAGAAGGCCATGGCCTGCATCTCCGAATTCGGCAAGGGGAACTTCGACGCCGAGCTGGAACTCTTCCCCGGCAAGAAGGTCTTCATCAACAACACCATCGAGGCCCTGCGCACCAACATAAAGACCTTCGAGAGCGAACTGCAGGGGCTGATCAAGGCCGCGGCCGATGGCGAACTCGACAAACGGGCCGACGCGGCACTCTTCGTGGGGGGCTGGAACAAGCTGGTCGCCGGCGTGAACGACACTGTTTCCAACATCGTCAACCCCATGATGGTGACCGCGGACTACGTGGACCAGATCGCCAAGGGGATCATCCCGCCGACCATCACCACCGAGTACAAGGGGCAGTACAACGTCATCAAGCTGAACCTGAACAATACCGTCAAACTGATGAACGACCTCCTTTCCGAGACCGACAAGATCATCGTGGCGGCCGCGGACGGGAAACTTGACGAGCGCGCTAACGCGGCCCTCTTCCAGGGAGGCTGGAACAAGCTGGTCGCCGGCGTGAACGACACCGTTTCCAACATCGTCAACCCGCTCATGGTGACCGCGGACTATGTGGACCAGATCGCCAAGGGGATCATCCCGCCGACCATCACCACCGAGTACAAGGGTCAGTACAACGTCATCAAGTTAAACCTGAACAACACGGTCAAAATGATGAACGACCTCCTTTCCGAGACCGACAAGATCATCGTGGCGGCCGCGGACGGGAAACTTGACGAGCGCGCCAACGCGAACCTCTTCCTGGGAGGCTGGAACAAGCTGGTCGCCGGCGTAAACGACACCGTTTCCAACATCGTCAACCCGCTCATGGTGACCGCGGACTATGTGGACCAGATCGCCAAGGGGATCATCCCGCCGACCATCACCACCGAGTACAAGGGTCAGTACAACGTCATCAAGTTAAACCTGAACAACACGGTCAAAATGATGAACGACCTCCTTTCCGAGACCGACAAGATCATCGTGGCGGCCGCGGACGGGAAACTTGACGAGCGCGCCAACGCGAACCTCTTCCTGGGAGGCTGGAACAAGCTGGTCGCCGGCGTGAACGACACCGTCTCCAAAATCGTCAACCCGCTCATGGTGACCGCGGACTACGTGGACAAGGTCGCCAAGGGGATCATCCCGCCGGTCATCACCACCGAGTACAAGGGGCAGTACAACGTCATCAAGCTGAACCTCAACAACATGGTGCAGATGATGAACGACCTGCTCTCCCAGACCGACATACTGATCAGGGCCGCGGCGGACGGGAAACTGGACGAGCGCGCCGACGCAACCCTGTTCGTGGGAGGGTGGAACAAGCTGGTCGCCGGGGTGAACGACACCGTCTCCAACATCGTCAACCCGCTCATGGTGACAGCGGACTACGTGGACCGGATCAGCAAGGGGGACATCCCTGCCGCAATCACCGCGGAATACAAGGGGCAATACAATATCATCAAGACCAACCTCAACGTGCTGATCGCAGCCATGGGGTCCATCACGGCTGCGGCCCAGGAGATCGCCGGCGGGAACCTGCTGGTCGACATCAAGGAGCGCTCCGACAAGGACGAACTGATGCGGGCACTGGCGGTAATGGTGCAGCAGCTCTCCGACGTGGTGAGCGAGGTGAAGGGAGCCTCGGACAACGTGGCGCAGGGGAGCATGGAGATGAGCTCCGGCTCCGAGAGCATGAGCCAGGGGGCCAGCGAGCAGGCCGCGGCAGCGGAAGAGGCTTCCTCCTCCATGGAGCAGATGTCGGCGAACATCCGGCAGAATGCCGACAACGCCCTGCAGACCGAGAAGATCGCCGTCAAGAGTGCGGCCGATGCTATCGAGGGGGGCAAGGCGGTGGCGCAGACCGTGCTGGCGATGAAGGAAATTGCCGGGAAGATCAACATCATCGAGGAGATCGCGCGCCAGACCAACATGCTCGCGCTGAACGCGGCGATCGAGGCGGCTCGCGCCGGGGAGCACGGCAAGGGGTTCGCGGTGGTGGCAAGCGAGGTGAGAAAGCTCGCCGAAAGGAGCCAGGCTGCGGCCGGGGAGATCAGCAAGCTCTCCGTTTCCAGCGTGGACGTGGCCGAGAAGGCGGGTGTCATGCTGGCCCAGCTGGTGCCGGACATCCAGAAGACGGCAGAACTGGTGCAGGAGATCAGCGCCTCCTCCAAAGAGCAGGATACCGGGGCGAGCCAGATCAACAAGGCGATCCAGCAGCTGGACCAGGTCATCCAGCAAAACGCCGGTGCGGCCGAAGAGATGTCCTCCACGGCGGAGGAGCTTTCCAGCCAGGCCGAGCAGCTGCAGTCGACCATCTCCTTTTTCAAGGTGAAGGATACCGGGAGCGCCAGGAAGAGCGTCGCGCGTCAGAAGGTCGAGTCACGGCGCATCGCGAAGCCGAGCGTCGTGCAGCATATGCCTCATGCCGGCGAGGTCTCCAAAAAGCAGGTAGGGGGTCACAGTTTTTCCATGGATGACCTATCCGACCTGAAGGACGACGCGTTCGAGAAGTTTTAAAACACAGGTTAAAGGTTTGGGCTTAGGTTTAGGTAGGGCAAAATCAAGCTAGAGACGGCTAAGCGTCTCTAGCTTGTTGCCACTGTTTTTGTAGAGACGCATTGCATGCGTCTCCGCAGCTGACTTTGTTTTACTCCCCGACCTCACGCTACGTCTTGATTAGACAACCGAAAAGGAGCCGATATGAGCACAGCAGAAGCGGCAGCCAGGACCCAGTACCTCACTTTCAAACTGGGCGAAGAGAGCTTCGCCCTGGACGTGGCTGAAGTGCGGGAAATTCTCGATTTCACGACGGTTACCAAGGTCCCCAGGACTCCGTCGTTCATGCGCGGGGTAATCAACCTGCGCGGCAGCGTGGTGCCCGTCATGGACCTGCGGCTCAAGTTCGGTATGAGCGCGACGCAGCAGACGGTGAATAGCTGCATCATCGTGGTCGAGATGACCATGGAAGGGGACAGCGTCGTCATCGGGGTTCTGGCCGATGCGGTGCAGGAGGTTATCGACCTGGAGCCGGAGCAGATCGAGCCTCCACCGCGCATCGGGACCAAGCTGAACACGGAGTTCATCCTCGGCATGGGGAAGCACAACGGCGCCTTCATGATGATCCTCGATATCGACAGGATCTTCGAGAGTGCCGACCTGGAGGCGGAGGAGCAGGCCGCGTAAAGACGCGAGTAAAGCCCCCTACCTAAAAAAAGGCGCTGGTAGGTTAGCTGTTGTTTTTTATCTTTTACAGACGAGTAAACACATGGATAAACTCTCCTTCCCCTTCAAGGGGAGTGTCGGGGTGGGGATGGGGACAGTCAGGCGCGTCTCCCCCATCCCCCTCCTGTCCTCCCCCTTGAAGGGGGAGGGACTTGGCGCCACCATTACAGGACACTACCGAGAGGTCTGACACCCCCCGGAGCCGCAGCCAGGGCATCCAGAACGGCCGGGTCGTCGAACCATTCGGGCACCTCCAACTTTCCCGCGCTCCTACCGTGCACCCCTCCGAGACTCCCGGCCAAGGCTTCGGCCAGCATCGGCCTGGCGAGGTAGTACCCCTGCACCTCGTCGCACCCGAGTGCCGTCAGGTAGTGCAACTGATCGGAGTTTTCCACCCCTTCGGCGAGCACCTTGAGACTCAGGCTCTGCCCCATGTTGATGATCGCCTCCACGATCGCCGTGTCCCCGTCGCTGCGGTTCACATCGGCCACGAAGGAACGGTCGATCTTGATGCGGTCCACCGGAAAGTGCTTCAGATAGTTGAGCGACGAGTAGCCGGTGCCGAAATCGTCGATGCTCATCTGCAACCCCATGCGCCTTAATTCGGCCAGCTTCTCCATGGTTCTCTCGGCGTTTTCCATGATGACGCTCTCGGTAAACTCGAGTTCAATACTGCAGGGATTGACACCGGTCTCCCGGATGATCCCGGCCACCATCGGTACGAACTCACCCTGCTTGAACTGCTTCCCCGAAACGTTCACCGCGACCTTGAACTCCGGGTGCCCTGCCTCGGCCCAGCGCCGTGCCTGCTGGCAGGCGCTCTTCAGCACCCATTCCCCGATTGCCAAGATGAGCCCGGAATCCTCAACCAGCGAGATGAACTCGGAGGGGGGCAGGAGACCAAATTCCTCGCTCTGCCAGCGCAGCAACACCTCCGCCCCCATCATCCTGTCGGTCTTCAGGTCCCACTGCGGCTGGTAGTGCAGAAAGAACTCGCGCTTTTCAAGGCCGCGGCGCAGGCTGTTCTCCAGCGCCACCCGGCGCATGATCTTGCGATTCATCTCCTCCGAGAAGAGGCGGAACTGACTCCTCCCCTCGTTCTTGGCGTGGTACATCGCGGTGTCGGCGCAGCGAAAGAGGCTCGAGGCGTCGTGACTGTCATCCGGATAGAGCGCGATCCCGATGCTGGCACTGGAGTAAACCGACCGTCCCTCGATCAGGAAGGGCTTGTCGAAAATGTCCAGCATGCGCTGGGCCGCCGCCGCGATGCGCTCCTGGCAGGCAACCGAGGTGAGCAGCACCACGAACTCGTCCCCCCCGAGCCGCGCCAGGACGTCGGACTCCCGGATGCAGCCGGCCAGGCGCCGGGCCACCTCGCAGAGGAGCTTGTCGCCAGCGGGGTGCCCCTGGGTGTCGTTCACGTCCTTGAAGTTGTCCAGGTCCAGAAAGACCAGGCCGACCTTCTCGCCGTCGCGGGAGGCGAGCGCCAGGGATTGATGCAGCCGATCCAGGAACATGCCGCGGTTGGGAAGCCCGGTCAGGTTGTCGAAGTAGGCGAGCCGGTTGATCTTCTCCTCGGCCTCCTTCTGCTCGGAAATATTCTCGCAGGTGGTGACGATCCCGAGGTAGCGCTGCTCGCGGTCCCGGACCGGAATGGAGGTAAGCAGCACGGGGAACTCCTCGCCGTCGCACCTCTGGTTGACGCTCTCCCGGCGCCAGACGCCACCCTCCTGGAAGTTCGCCGGCGGGCTCTGGCGCCGCTGCCGGTGCGAGGCAAAGTCGCTCGCCTCGCGGCCGATGAGCTCCTCCACCTGGTAGCCGTGCATCTCCGCCTCGGCCGGGTTCAGGTAGACGATCCTGCCGCTTTGGTCGGAGAAGGTGATGCCGATCTGCAGGCTGTCTACTGCCTCCTTGAGCATCCGGCTGCGGTCCTCGGCCCGGCGCACCTCGGTCACATCCTGCAGGGTTCCGACCAGGCGCGCGGGCTGGGCAAAATCGGCAGGCTGCGGGCGGGCATAGACCCAGACCGTGCGCTCCTTGCCGTCGGCGCCAAGGACGCGGCACTCGAAGTCGCTTCCGGAGGAGGCGGTCATCGCCCAGGTGAGCCGCTCCCGCGCCAGCTCGCGCTCCCCGGCCACCACGGCCCCGAGCAGCCCCTCGAAGGAGGCGGCCGCAGCTTCCGGCATCCCGAGGATGCGGGACATCTCGGGCGATTGCCAGAAGGTTCCCACCTCCGGATACCACTCCCAGTCGCCCAATCGGGCGATTCTCTGGGCGCGGGCCAGACGGTCTTCGCTCTGCTGCAGGGTTTGCAGCAGCCGGCCGTTACGCATAAGGCAGCGCACCCGGTACACCAGCAGCTCCGGGTTGGTTGATTTGGCGACGAAATCGGTGGCGCCGGCCTCGAAGGCGCGGTGGATCGAGACACCGGAGTCCAGGCCGGTGACCATCAGCACCGGGGTGTGCCTTCCCTGGGGGAGGGAGCGGATCTCCCGGCAAGTCTCGAAGCCGTCGAGGATCGGCATGACCAGGTCGAGCAGCACCAGGTCCGGCTGCAACTCGGTGAACTTGGCGAGCGCCTCGGCACCGTCGGCAGCAGTCGCCGTCAGGAAACCGCCTTGTTCCAGAATATCGCTGAACTTCACCCGCATGAAGCGGTCATCATCAACGACCAGCACCATCGGCTTGCGGTCCGGGCCCGCCGCCATCAGACTGCTATCTCTTTGCATCGATCTCTCCCCGCATACACTACGTGCCTACCATGCGGCGCTTAGTATAGACCAGGTCAATCTTATTCTAACAGTAAAAAAATATTACACTTACTTGCACAACTCTGGCTATATATTGATGCAATATGCTACAGAAATTGCGTATACAGTAAAATTTCCCGTCTATAACGTTACGGTCTTTTTTGGGTGCTCTTACTGCAATGCTGTTGCTTCGAATAAGAGTATCCGGCTGTGCACTCTCCCAGTGGGGCTCCTCGTCATCTGCACTGAGCCAGGTATGCCGCGCGGGAAAAGACCGCCGGAAATCATTCTGCGCGCTATTTACATCCCCGCTCTTCTCATGTATCATGCAAAGTTCATGAAAAAGACACTTTATGCCTATATATTCAAGGAGATACCGCCCCCTTTCCTGGTAGGAATGGCGACCTTCACCTTCGTCCTGCTGATGGGGAGGTTTCTCAAGCTTGCCGAGATGGTGGTGGAAAAGGGGGTTCCCCTCTCCGACGTGGTCTGGATGGTTGTGTACCTGCTCCCCTCCTTCTGGCTCTATACCATCCCGATGGCGCTGCTTTTGGCAATTCTGCTCGCCTTCGGCAGGCTTTCCGGCGACAGCGAGATCACCGCCATGAAGAGCTGCGGCATCAGCCTGTACGGGATGCTCCCCCCGCCGCTGCTCTTTTCCCTGCTGGCCTGCGTCGGCTGCCTGGGGGTCACGGTCTACGCGGTGCCCTGGGGCAACAGCTCCTTCAAGAAGCTCCTGATCGACGTGGCCCAGGCGAGCGCCGGGGTCGTGGTGAAGGAAAAGGTGTTCAACGACGCCTTTCCCGGCATGGTCATCTACGCGGAAAGCTTCAACCAGAAGGGACAGACCATGGCGGGGATCATCATCCACGACGAGCGCGACCCCCATGAGCCCGCTACCATTTTCGCCAAGAGCGGCGCGCTCCTCTCCGACCCGCGGGCCCACTCCATCGAGTTCCACCTCAAGGAGGGGAGCATCCACCGCTCGGCGGAAGGGACCGGCTACCGGCTGGTCGACTTCCAGGAGTACAACCTGCGCGTGGCGCTCGCCAAGCCTTCAGGGAATCTCGATAAAAGCGAGGCGGAGATGACCCTCGCCGAACTGAAACACCCGCCGGCCGGGCGCTACGACGCCAAAAGCCGGCTCTCCATGCTGCTGGAATTTCACAGCCGCGTGGCGCTCCCCTTTTCCTGCTTCGTGTTCACGCTCCTTGCCATGCCGCTCGGCATTCAGAACAAACGCTCGGGGAAGGCGGCCGGCTTTTCGCTCAGTATCGGCATCCTGCTGCTTTATTACATCGCCCTCTCCGCCTTCAAGACCCTCGGCGAGAGAGGCATCCTTTCCCCCTGGCTCGCCTGCTGGTCGCCGAACCTCATCTTCCTGGCGCTCGCGCTCTACCTCTTTTACAAGACCGCCGCCGAAGAGCCGCTGCCGCTCACCTCGCTCTACGCGCAGCTTGCCGCAGCCGTGAAGGCGCGCTTTGGCAGGAGGAGCGGCCGATGAGGATACTGACCCGCTACGTCGCCAAGGCCTACCTGAGGATGCTCGGGCTGTGCATGGGGGCTTTTATCGCCATCTACCTGGTGGTCGACTTCATGGAGAAGATCGCCCGTTTCACCCGGAACGGCGCGCAGTGGCTGCACATAGCCCTCTTCTTCATCGCCAAGACCCCGGAGATCGTGAGCCAGGCCGCGCCGCTCGCGGTGCTGATGGCGACCCTGCTGACCCTCGGGACGCTCTCCATGAACTCCGAGCTGACCGCGATGCGCAGCTGCGGGATTGGCCTGGCGCGCATCACCGCCCCCATCCTGGTCATCTCGCTTTTGGTCAGTATCCTGAGCCTCTTTATTGGCGAACTGGTCCTGCCGAGGAGCTACGCCGAGCGCACCTATATTCAGGAGGTGCTGATCGAAAAGAAGAGCCCGAGCATGTACTTTCGCCAGCACAACATCTGGCACCGGGAGGAAGGGGCCATTCTCAGGGCAAGCCTCTTCGACCCGGGGAGCCAGTCGCTCAAAGGGATCACGCTTTGGGAGGTGAAAGACGGAACCGAGCCGGTCAAGCGGACCGATGCGGTCTCCGGAGTACTCGACGAGCAGGGGTGGGTCTTCAAGAGCGCGGTGGTGCGGGATTTCCAGGCGGGGGAGGTTTCCAGCACGAAGAAGTTTGCCACCCTCCGGGTACCGCTCAAGCTGAAGCCTGCCGACCTCAAGGTGCTCGGCAAGTATTCGGACTCCATGACCATCGCGGAGCTCTCCCGCTACTGCGAAAAGCTGAAGGCCGGCGGCTACGACCCCACCAGGTACCTGGCCCAGATGCACAGCAGGTTCTCGCTTCCTTTCGGCTGCGCCATCATGGCCTTTATCGGGATCCCGTTTGCGCTCAGGAGCGGCCGCTCCAGCGGGATCGCCTTCGGCATCGGGCTTTCATTGGGGATAGGCTTTCTCTACGTCATCGTGAACTCGGTCATCATCTCCTTCGGCCAGATCGGGCTGCTCCCTCCGATTGTGGCCGCCTGGGCCACCAACTTCATCTTTCTGCTGGTCGGGATCTGGCTTTCGCTCACCCTCGACAGCTAGCAACGGACAATGGGCGACCGCCGGTCGCCCCTACGGGACGCTGGATACCCTGACCACACGGGCTTCGCATGG
>Ga0209123_1001031_pt1 | contig 29929 bp, 27 predicted proteins | sample BarGraIncu00431A_FD_184500 | JGI IMG/M metagenome (GOLD analysis project Ga0209123, IMG submission 184500) | Arctic peat soil microbial communities from Barrow, Alaska, USA - Barrow Graham LP Incubations 004-31A (SPAdes) (version 2) | ecosystem: Environmental > Terrestrial > Soil > Wetlands >... | reverse complement strand
AGCAGCAGACCCCGCACTAAAGCCCAAAGTCAGGACGGCTTTGCCGTCCGCGCTCTTGACCCTGCCCTGAACGGCAAGGTTTGCCGCGCACCGGATCAAGCCCAACAGCCACGACACCCAAAAATCCTTTTCCAGCACGACGGGTTCAAGCTGCAGGCCAAGCGCCGCATTATCAAACGCAAGTTTGCGATCTTGAACCGATAGCGCCAAGAAGGCCGTGCTCATGGCTTTGCCACCTCTCGCAAGTAGGAGTGCATCCACTCAGGTGCTTGGGCCAAGTGTTGCAGTACACCGGCCCGCTCCAAAGGCGGTAGATGTTGGCGCAAACGCGCAATTCGGTCTGGTGTGATGTGATCAGCCCCAAGGCTGCGAAACGCCTGAATCAGCAGACCACTTAATTTGCCAGCGCCCGCCATATTGCGGGGCGTGGTGCGCTTCAGACTAATTTGCGTTGGCCCGATCTTGACAGTGCGAGTCGCCCCATCGGTCAAAAAAACCAACTTGGCAGGAACCTGTTCAGACAGCCCCAGCAAGTTGGCCGCATAAACACCTGAGGGCAGCAGCCGAATGCCGTCCTTGCGTTCCAGCGCGTTAGCGACAGATTCAATCGACGGCCAAAGCGTGCCTAGCACAGCGTGGACACGGGGCACGTCATAGAGACCGCGCCCCAAAAGGCGGATAGTGCCCGCAGCCTTGTGGCGCGTCAGCGCGGTCGCGGTGGCAGTGCGGCTACCCAGATCAATAAAGTCGCTGGGCGTGAATACCCAGCCTGCCCCGTGCGACTGGATGCGCAGAAGGACTTGGGTATCAATAGATTCAGAATGTTTACTCATTTTTGCCACGAATAATACAATTAATTTGTGGCAAAAGATGCCTTAACGCCCAATCGCCAGCTACTCAAACCCCAGTCCGCGCACCAGCTGGCTGTCATCCATGTAGCGGCCGTCAAAGATCACCGGGTGTTTCCGTGCAGCAGGCGGGAGTTCATTGGGACTTGACCCCAATTCACAGTTTTTCTGTGGCTTTCAATGTGGTGTTACAGACAGACAGAGCTGATTTGACGCGTAATATCGCTTGAAAATCTGCATAGTGCTTGTCTATAAACACCGCCGATGCAGAACTGGCCCCAGGGAATCACCATGTCATACAACAGAAATAAACAACGATCCAGTTCGCCTGTCACTCTTCCCCCTGTACCCATACTGTCTTGGTTGCGTCAGCGCCCGCGGCATCTGGCCGGTTGGCTGGCGGTGGCGTTTTGTGCCGCCTTGGCGGGGTGTGGCGGCGGTGGGGGCCGCGCACCTGCCATCGCCGCCCCATTCAATATTGGTGAGGGCTTTGTGGTCAGCCTCAGCGGCAACGACACGAACCCTGGCACGCTGGAACTGCCATTTCGAACTCTGGAGAAAGCGCAAATTGCGGTGCGCGCAAAAATTAAGAGCGGCCTTCCCGCATCAGGCATCACCGTCTGGCTGCGCGGTGGCATGCATGAGCGCACAGCCACGCTGACCCTCACAGCCCTGGACTCTGGCACCGCCGCCAAGCCGGTTATCTGGCGCAGCTATCCCGGCGAGACGGTTCGCATTACCGGCGCCAAAAAGCTCGATCCCGCCTGGTTTACGAAAGTCATCAGCAGCTCTCCGGTGTGGAGTCGGCTGGACTCTACTGCCAAGGGCCAGGTGCTGCAGGTTGACCTCAAGGCCCACGGCATCACCGACTTCGGCACGCTGCTACCGCGTGGCTTTGGCAAGACCAACAATGCCGCCCTGGAGCTTTTCATCAACGGCAAGGCCCAGCCGCTGGGTCGCTGGCCGGACCTGGACCAGAACACCGCCCCTTATAACCACGGCTTTGCGCTCATCGCCAGCGTGCCATCCGCGACCAGCTTCACCATCACCGAGGATCGTGTGAGCCGGTGGACGAAGGCCACCGATGCCTTGGCTCATGGTTATTTTGGCAACTACTGGTCCGACTACCACTTGCCCATACAGGCGCTGGACCCAGCCAGCCACAAAATCACCCTCGCAAGCGCGCCCAACTACTCCACTCTGGCCGATCAACCCTGGTACGCCTACAACCTGCTCGAAGAAATCACCCAGCCCGGAGAGTGGTACGTGGACCGCAGCACCGGCCTGCTCTACCTTTGGCCTACAGCGCAATTCAGTAGCGCTGAAGTACTGGTCTCGATGCTCGAAAGCCCGCTTTTCAACCTGAACGGCGCCACTGGCGTCAAGCTGATGGGGTTGTCGCTTGAAGCAACCCGCGCCAGTCTGGTGTCCATCACCAATGGCGCCAGTAATACCCTGCAGCAGTTGGTGCTCAAAAATGCTGGCACTATCGCCGTCGCTATCAGCGGTGGTACCAATCACCATGTCGCTCGCTCGCACATTCTGGATTCGGGCGAGGACGGCATCATCCTCAGCGGAGGTGACCGCTTAACGCTTGCCGCCAGCGGACACATTGTGGAAGATAGCGAGATTGATGGCTTTGCCCGCTTTGCCCGCACCTACCATCCTGCTGTCAGGTTAAGCGGCGTGGGGCAGATCGTGCAACATAACCTGATCCATGACTCCACTCACGCGGCCATCCTGTTCACTGGCAATGAGCATCACATTGAACTCAACGAAATTCGTAATGTGTTGACCGCCACCAGCGACGCTGGCGCCATCTACACCGGCCGCGACTGGGGTGCGCGGGGCAACCTGATCAAGAATAATTTCATCCATCACATCAGCTCCATCTTTACGCAAGGGTATGGCGTGCATGGCATTTACCTGGATGATGCTGTCAGCGGTATCCAGGTTGAAGGCAATGTGGTCTATAAAGTGACCGGTCATGCCATCCAGCACGGCGGAGGCCGGGACGACATCATCATCAACAATGTGCTTGCGCACAACGGTGACGCATTCACAACCGATACAAGGGCCCACGACTGGTGGAAAGCTAAGAGCGCGGCCTGGGCAAATGGGGCATTGCTTAATGGTGATCCCTTGATAGGCGTGACGGGCTTGAAGGACCTGAACTACCAGTCCGAGCCCTGGGCCAGTCGCTACCCAGAATGTGCCGCCGTCCCTAACGATTGGAGTGTCATCACGGCCAACGACGGCAACCCCTGGCTCTACCCACAGGGCACCGTGTTCTCAAGAAATATCGGATTTGCCAACACGCAGTGGATTAACAATCTAGCCCCCACCGTGTGGTTCAAAGAGTTCAAGGACAACCTCTCGAATCAAGACCCCCACTTTGTAGACGAAGCCAACCTAGACCTCACCCTGCGGGCCGATTCACCCGCGTTTTCCATCCCGGGCTTTCAGGCCATTCCGTTCAAGAGTATTGGCGTGAGACCGGTCACCATACCCTAACGGGGGCGATCAGTTTTTGAACAGGGCAACACATCCTGCAGCACAAACGTCAGGTCATCCGGCCAGCTGGGGTAGTCGCTGGGCGCGATGTTCAACTCATAGCGCACCCGATGCGGCCCCGGCAAAACTTGGTCCGCCAGCAGGGGCGCGTTGGCCGCAAGCGCATCAGGATCGATAAATGTTGTTGCCATTTAGGCCTCTAGCCCCCGTATCTATTGCGTAAGAAGCTACTTATTTAATAGCAAAACAGAACCCATATAATCTTTGGTAAAGCGGTGCACCACCGGGGATGCCTGTGCTTCTGCCAGCGGCCACCAGCGCAGCTCGGCATGTTGGGCATCAAGCCCCGGCACCACAAAGTCAGCATGCACCTGCACCAGATGCCCCAGCACCACATAGTGGGTTGAGACCCCCACCGTCTCAGCAGACCCGGCAAAGCAATCCGGGTAAAAGTGCTCAAACGCACCGAGCAATTGCGGCAGTTGGGGCAAGGCGCCCAACTGCAAACCCAGTTCATTGCTGGCCACCCGCGCCAGTGCGGTTTGAATGGGCTCGTTTTTCAGAATGCGCCCACCGGGCACAAACCAAAAACCCTGTGCGGGGCGGTTATTGCGCAGGCCAAGCAACACCTCGGTGCCGCCGCGCACCACCACCAGATCTACTGCCACCAAGGGCGTGGCGGACACCACGCCCAGAAAAGTTTCAGCGCTCAGCATGGTTGATACGTCCGGTAACCCGTGCAAGCCACGCAGAAAAGTTATAAGCCATTTAGACCTCTAGCCCCCGTACTACCTGCGCAAGCAGCTACTTTTTTAATAGCAACTTAAAGCCGCCAAACCTTGATGCCCGCATCTTCAAACGCTTTTGCGTCAAAGCAGGCTTTCACGTCAATAAAGCAGCCGCCCTTGATCAGCTTCTTCTGGAAGTCTTCGACCGGCAGCGCGAGCAACTGCTTGTGCGACACCGCCGCCACAATGGCATCGGCGCGGGGCAGGTCGTCCCAGGCGAACAGGCGCACACCGTATTCGTGCATCGCTTCTTCGGGGTCGCCGTAGGGGTCATGCACAAACACCTCAACGCCGTAGGCCTTGAGCTCGTTGATCACATCGCCCACCTTGGAGTTGCGCAGATCGGCACAGTTTTCCTTAAACGTGAGTCCCAGCACGTTGACCCGTGCACCCTTGATGTAACTGCCCGATGCAATCATCTGCTTGATGGTCTGACCGCTTGCTCTGGTTCAGGATGATCAGGTTATGCGTCCAGGGCAATTGTCTCAGCAGTGCTGAGACTTTCTCGTCACCCTTGTAAGCCTCGTAAAACTGCCGCATGCGAAACAGGTTTGGCCGGGTAAAGCCGCTATGACTTGGCGTTTGAATTCATCACTGTAGCGACCGCGCCGACGACTCGCCTGCGGCATTTGAATTTCTGGAGTGTGCATGTGTCCACCTGAGTTGAAGTGGACACCATGCTCTTAAGAATTGCCCATTCCCGCAAGGTGACTTCGCCACCTGCTTACGGCCGTCACCCATGTAGCGGCCGACAAAGATCACCGGGTGTTTCAGCGTCGCCTTGATGTTGGCAAAGTCGGGGCTGCGGAACTCTTTCCACTCGGTCACGATGATCAGGGCATCGGCGTTGGGCCTCGCGCAAATCGTCGGTGTCGGCTTTGAACGACAGACCCCACAGCACACAAAGTGCTTGCCTGCGTAAATTCGCCCTACGCGCTTTGGCCTCAATGCCCGCATCGGTGGCGGAAGTGGTCAGTGCTTCAAGTTGAACAATGTTGGGCATCATTTAGGCCGCTAGCGCACGTCGTAACTGCGTGAGCAGCTACTAAATTAATAGCAAAAATCGCTATCCTAAACCCCGTGGTAATCCCGATACCACTGCACAAACCTGGCTACGCCAGACTTCACTTCGGTGGCGGGTTTAAAGCCGACCCAGGCGTTGAGTTCATCGGTGTTGGCGGAGGTGGCGTGCACGTCGCCCGGCTGCATCGGTAAAAAGTTCTTGAGCGCCTTGCTGCCCACCGCCGCTTCAATCGCTTCGATGTAGTCCATCAGCGGCGTGGGCGTGCTGTTGCCAATGTTGAACACCCGGTAGGGCGCGTTGCTGGTGCCGGGGTCCGGGTTGGCGGGGTCAAAGGCGGGGTCGGGCGTGGCCGGTTTGTCGATGACGCGAATCACGCCCTCCACAATGTCGTCGATGAACGTGAAGTCGCGCACCATGTTGCCGTGGTTGAACACATCAATCGGCTGGCCCGCCAAGATCGCCTTGGTGAACAGAAACAGTGCCATGTCCGGCCGACCCCACGGGCCATACACCGTGAAGAAGCGCAAGCCCGTGGTGGGCACCCGAAACAGGTGGCTGTAGGTGTGCGCCATCAGCTCGTTGGCCTTTTTGGTGGCGGCGTACAGGCTCACCGGGTGGTCAATGTTGTCGTGCTCGCTGAACGGCAGCTTGGTATTGCCGCCATACACGCTGGAACTGCTGGCATAGGCCAGATGTGCCACCTCGTAGTGGCGGCAGCCTTCCAGAATGTTGGTGAACCCCACCAGATTCGAGTCAATATAAGCCTGCGGGTTGGCGATCGAATAACGCACCCCCGCCTGCGCCGCCAGGTGAATCACCCGCTGCGGCTGGGTTTGGGCAAACATGGCCTGCATGCCCGTCTGGTCGGCCACATCCAGCTTTTGAAACTGAAAATTGGCATGCGCCAGCAACTGCTTGAGCCGCGCTTCTTTCAGGCTGACCTCGTAGTAGTCGTTCAGGTTGTCAATGCCAATGACCTCATCGCCGCGCGCCAGCAACCGCAGACAGGTGTGCATGCCAATGAAGCCGGCCGCACCGGTGACAAGAATTTTCACGTCTTGACCCCTCTATCGCCCGATCGCCAGATACTCAAACCCCAGCCCGCGCACGAGTTTGGGGTCGTACATGTTGCGGCCGTCAAAGATCACCGGGTGTTTCAGCGTTGCCTTGATGTTGGCAAAGTCGGGGCTGCGGAACTCTTTCCACTCGGTCACGATGATCAGCGCATCGGCCCCCTCCAATGCCGCAGTCTGGCTGTTGGCGTAGTTCAAGCCAGGTTTGTTGACAAAGCTATGTTGGGCCTCGGGCATGGCGACCGGGTCGTAGGCGGTGACGGTGGCGCCGGCGGCCAGCAGGTCTTTGATCACCTCGCGGCTGGTGGCCTCGCGCAAATCATCGGTGTTGGCTTTGAACGCCAGGCCCCACAGTGCAAAGTGCTTGCCTGCCAAATCCGCCCCAAAGCGCGCTTTGACCTTGGTGCCCAGCACATGCTTTTGCGCGTCGTTGGCCACTTCAACCGCCGTGAGCACCTTCATCTCGATACCGGCATCCATGGCGGCGGTCTTGATCAGCGCCTTCACGTCCTTGGGGAAGCACGAGCCACCATAGCCCGCGCCGGAATACAAAAAGTCGTAGCCAATGCGCGGGTCGCTGCCAATGCCCTTGCGCACGCTCTCAATGTCGGCGCCCAGCTTCTCGGCCAGGTTGGCCAGCTCGTTCATGAAGCTGATGCGCGTGGCCAGCATCGCGTTGGCGGCGTACTTGGTCAGCTCGGCACTGCGCACGTCCATCACGATCAGGCGGTCGTGGTTGCGCTGGAAAGGGGCGTACAGCGCCTGCATGTAAAGCACCGCCTGCTCGTCATCGCAGCCCACCACAATGCGGTCGGGGCGCATGAAGTCTTCTACCGCTGCGCCTTCTTTCAGAAACTCGGGGTTGGACACCACACTGAACGGCGTGTTGACACCGCGCTTGGCCAGCTCTTCGGCCACCGCTGCTTTCACCACATCAGCCGTGCCCACCGGCACCGTGCTCTTGTCCACAATCACCTTGTAGTCGGTCATGTACTTGCCGATATTGCGGGCCGCCGCAGTGACGTATTTCATGTCGGCCGAGCCGTCTTCACCCGGGGGCGTGCCCACGGCAATGAACATGATGGTGCCAAAGTGCGCGGCTTTTTCCACGTCGGTGCTGAAGTGCAGGCGACCGGCGGCCACGTTGCGCTGCACCATCTCTTGCAGGCCGGGTTCAAAGATCGGAATGCCGCCGTCTTCAAGCGTCTTGATCTTGGCTGGGTCCACATCCAGGCACAACACATCGTTGCCCACCTCGGCCAGGCAGGTGCCGGAAACCAGGCCCACGTAGCCGGTGCCAATGACGGTAATTTTCATGAAAACAACTCCACTGAAGATAAAACAAACTTATGAATTAAATTGGGCTCTAGCCCCCGTATTCATTGCGTGAGTAGCTATTTAATATATAGCGAAACTAAGCAGGAAGATACGCCCTCAACAGCTTCTCATACTGCGCCAGCACATGCGGCCAGGTGAATTCTTCCTGAAATCGCATCTGTCCTTGCTGCCGTAGTGACACCAACTTGCCGGGGCTGGCCAGCAGCTCGTCCATACAGCGGGCAAAGCCGTCGGCGCCGTTGAAGTACATGGCGCCTTCGCCCACCACCCAGCGGTTAAACCGGTTGTCGTGTGCAATGACCGCATTGCCTGCGCCCAGCGCTTCTACCAGTGATGGGTTGGTGCCGCCGACCTGATGGCCGTGCACATAGGCGGCGCTGTGAAAGCGCAGCGCCTGCACCACCGTCTTGTCGTAGATGGCGCCTACAAAAAGCACTTCGGCGCTGGTGGCGGCTTTGACCGCGCGGTGATAGGCATTGCTGTCCTGGTAATTGCCCAGCACCACCAGCTTCATACCGCGTGGCTTGGCCGAGAAGCCCTGCACAATTTCAAGCAAGGAGTTTTCAGGCTCGGCGCGGGCAATCACGGTTAAAAACTGGCCCGGCTCCAGCCCCAGCGCTTGCACTGGCGCGATGGGTGCCGAGGTCACAGCGTCTGCGCCATAAGGAATGGTGGTGACTTTGCGGCCATTGACCCGTGACTGCAAATGCACCTTGATCTGCGGGTGGTCGGCCACCAAATGGTTGCCCAGCCAGCAGCCAGCCCAGTCGTTCAGCCAAAACCACAGCTTGGCGACGGGCCCCCACTTCATGCGCGACCACTCAATGCCGTCCATGTTGATCAGATTAGGAATGCCCTTGAGCCGCAGCAGCGCGCAAAACACCGCCGTGTTGTAGCCCAGCGTCAGGCACAAATCTTTGTGCTTGGCCGCATGCGCCGTGGCTTGCCAGTCAAACACGATGGTGCCCTTGGGCCCCTCTTGCGTGACGGGAATGTGTACGCGTTCCACCCCTTGCCAAGTGTCTTCAAACACCGGGCCGGAGCCATCGTCCTGGCAATACACCACCACGCGCCAGCCTTGGGCCACGAGGTAAAGCGACAAATACTCGGCAAAGGTTTCAAAGCCGCCGTGAGCAGCGGGCACGCCGCGCGTGCCGAGAATTCGTAGAGTTTTAGAAAGACTTATCACTCAATTACATTTTCAAAAAAGGCTTTAACCACGACTGGTAGCCGTTGCATTCATCACGCTTGTCAGTTGCGATGCATAGCCGTCGACCGAAAAGAGTGCGCACTGTCGAGCAAAACCCGCCTCACCCATGCTGTGGCGCAAACCTGCATCACTAATCATTTCTGTCATGGCTTCGGCTAGGGCCTTGACGTCACATGGCGCAACCAGCCGCCCAGTAACACCATCAACCACGATTTCCACTAAACCACCATGTGCAGCAGCGATAACCGGCTGCTTAAATCCCATGGCTTCTATCGCAACCCGTCCAAAAGGTTCAGGCTCAGTGGACGGCACCACCACCACATCGGCTGCCACCCATATCGCATCAATATCAGCACGATAAGGAATCATCTTCACGCGGTCGGATACACCCAGTTTCGCCACATAAGCAACCAAATCAGACTCATAGTGTTCTTGCCCGGCTGGCGCTGAGCCCACAATGGCGAGTTGTGCGCGGGTAGCAATACCTGGCGCCAAAGAAGCAAAGGCCTCAACCAACAGTTTTTGCCCCTTCCAGGCGTTAATTCGTCCGACCAGTACAAACAAAATGTCATCGGTAGTCATACCTAAACGGGCACGCTCAGCAACCCGGTCTAAATCGACGAGGGGTACGTCAAATCCGTTCCAGATCACCTTGTATTTATCCGAGTTTTTATTAGGCCGAATCCATTCCAGGGTTTGCCCCGAATTGCAGACCACAGCGGACGAAAGCCCCGCAACCAGGTGACGAAAACCAGCGGTCAGTGTTTTTGAGCCAGCCAGAATTTCACGCACATGCCAAACATGTGGCACCCCCCACAGGCGGGCACATAACGCGCCACCCAATATGGCAACCGTGTTGGAATACACAATGTCAAATCGGTCATTGTGGCGTGCAGAACCCAGAAACCTGATGGACCGAAATGCAGCAAGCACGGTGCCCAGCATCCCGCGTGGCGTAAACATTCCGCGCTGAATTTTGCAGACTTCGCCCACGATCACTTTCGCGCCAGCAGCTTCAAGCTCTTTAACAAGAATGCCCTGCTCGGGTAGCGCCACTGTGACTTGTATATGGCGGCCCCGGTGCCGCACGAAGTCGAGCAAAGACCTGTCCGAGCCATATAGTTCTGCGGAAGAGTGCACCACCAGTATCCGCAGTGCCTTTTCATACATTGACATTTACATCCTTCAACTTGACCGAGATATCCAGAGCTTTACCAACTGCAGCAACAGAAAAAACTTCCCTTGCCCGAGCGCGTGCAGGCACATCGACGGAAGACTGCACCATTTCTTCGAACACAGCCTGCGCAAAAGTGTCGGCGTCATCAGCAACCCGGAATAGACACTTGAATTCAGGCGGTAGACCGCGCGTGCCTTGTGATGCTGTCACGATGGGCGCATCCGACATCAGCATGTCCAGCATCTTGACCTGGACACCACTGCCTGACATCACTGGATTGACCAGCACCTTGGCGCCGAAAAGATAAGGCATTGGGTCTGGCACGTTGGCGCAAAGCTCAACATCATCAGCCGCAGCAATCAGTTGACTAACAAATGCGGTCGGATTTGACCCCACAATCCGGCAGCGTACCTGGGGTAGTTTTTTTCTCACCCGAGGTAATACTTCTTTGACCAGCCACTCGACACCACGCACATTATTGGGAGTTCCCAGGTTGCCAATGAACACAAGATCACCATCAATTGGATTGACAGAGAAAGCTTTAAATACAAGCTCAGGCAGTGGCGGCAGCCAATGCATGTTGTGGATGCCGGCGGTTTCCCAGTACTGGAGGTCATCAACTGAGATATCAAAAACGGCACTGGCATTTCGAATGGCGTTTGTCTCAAAACGCCGTAAACCAAGACATACCAGCGTCCATGCCATCCGATCACGGAGCCGCACAGCGACCCTTGCCTGACTGTGAAGGTAGACATGCTCAATGTTGTGAGATCGGTAAAGGAGTGGAATTTGATATCTTTTTTTAAATTCAAACCCGATAACAGCAAACCAAGGCCCATCAAGCCAAATGAAGTCTGGTGCGAATTGGTCCAGCATCTCAACAAGAGATTTTTTTTCAACTGCGTCTGGGATCCGAGTTGAAGCGTGCCACGGTACAAGCCAACTGAGAGCAAGTTGCCGTGCAGTTCTAGAAAATCCACGCTTAATGTGGAATGAGAAACGCGCATTTACCACCAAGTCAACATGTTCAAGTTCTTTTTTATTTGGCGCTTTGGGCCCAGTAGCTTCTTGCATGTTGACAAGCATTACTTCGTGGCCAAGACTGCGAAACGCTTCGATACGCCGCCACACATCAGCTTTACCACCGCGAATAGGGGGGTAAGGTAAGTCAGGAGAAAAAACTGCGATCTTCATTAATTATTTAAATACGTGGTTTTCCGAATACCTGTTGCATAGCTAGCGCAAATTCAACTACCAATACGCTCCACCCTCTACGCTACTAAAGCCCTTGGGTGTAAGTTAAGCCGCGAATCAAGAGGACGGTTCTGCGCAAAGCTAGTGCAATGATGGCTATTGATGTAACCTGCGGATCTAATTTGTACTCGGCGCCCTTAATGCGCTTTGCAAAATTATTCATAAGACTTCTAATCAAATCAAAACCCCTAAATAAATATTAATATATTATTCAGCTAGTAATTTTGTCCAGCCAATTTACTCGACTAAAAATGTATTTTTTTACAAAAATTGGTAGTATTACGCCGGCTGAGAATAATAGAGGAATAAAAATATAAAAATTATTATAATCCCAATTAATGAACTTAAGCATTATAGCTTTTGTGCTGCCAATGGCTATTGTATTCATTAAGTATATTGGGAATGTCATCGAACCGATATATAGTAGGAGTTTTTTACCGTAAATATCTTTGCGGCAAACGCCGTGTAAAGCAGGGATTGATATTATTGAAATAATAATCCACATTGCACCAGTGAAAAAACCAAATGTAAGAAGTGTTGCCATTAGTAATAATGATAGTGACCAGATTTTATCCACGTATTTTGTATATAAATCCCAGTTTTGCATTGCGTATGTGCCAGCAATAAAGAAGAAAAAATATTTTGTTATTTGACCTATTGCAAGTAAATCAATCTTCGGGATAAATAGAAGGGTGAATCCAATAATTAAAAGTATGAAAAGTCGACCTCTTAGTAATGAAAAAGCTGCTAATGTCACTATTGAAATAATGAATAAGACATAGATGTACCAAAGAAATGAGGCAATGCTCTGCATTGGGTACAAGGCAATGTCAACAAGGCTATATATGTCATTAACTGGATTGTCGACATGACCAAATTGTTGAGCAATTAATTTCCCAAAAAAAATTAAAATAGCAAATAAAAAATAGGATGGCATTAGTCTAGCAAACCTTTTTTTAAAAGCTAGAATGAATTGATTTATATTATTTAGTTTACGTAGCGTTGAATAAAAAGCCACGCCGCTAAGAAACATGAAGAAACCCATGTGAAATGAATATAGAGCCGTCTTTAAAAAGGCATACCATTCATTACCTATAGGTGTTTGACGAGCAACAATATGTCCAAATACAACTAGAAGTATTGCGAGTCCCTTTGCGATATCAATATCTTTATGTCTAATTTTATTAATAACTATATTTTTGTTTGGAGTTAAATTCATATTTAATAGTGTGCTTGTAAAAATAGTATTACCAATATGCACCGCCCTCGACGCTACTAAAATTTTTTGGCTTTTCTTGTTCGTCAGGATAGATCCAGTGCTCATTAAACAGTTGCTTAATTTCATCGTGACCGGTATCCCATCTCTTCCCCCGGATGCCGAACATCAACTGCGTTTGCCCACCCATATGCACGGCTTTCTTCCCGATGCGCTTGATGTGTGCAGCCAGTGGCAGACCGTAGGCGCCACAGCCGATGATGGCAATATCAAAGTCCGTGTTGGTGATTTGCGTCTTCATATGTTCCAAAGCATCGAACCAGGTTGCAAAAGGCGTTTTGTTGTTCGCGATCGATTGAACAGCCTTGATGGTGAGTAATTCGAACTCAGGCAGCATTAACGAATTACTGAATAATTGAGCTCTCTTTTCGCTGTATTGCTTCGAAATTGTGTCCGTAAACGGATGAATAACAAGCACTTTCTTGCCCGCTAGTACCCTCGTCCAAGGGTTTTCATGCATATACGGTTCCAGATCGCGAAAGCGGACTTTTATCGCAGCAGATAGTTCGGTTTCAAATTGTTGTTCCTGCTTGCACCATGCACCCAGGATGTCGATGTCTCTCATGTCTGACAGCATGAGATCCACGAACTTGCGACATTCAGATGCTTGCGATGGGAAAAACCCCGCATGTTTGCAGAGCCCACGTAAAAGCCCATCGTGTATTCCAATATCGCGCACGATTTCATCGCCAGAAATCAACTTAAGTGCGTTCAATATGGATAGCTGTGATGTAGCGGACGAAATCGTTGCCAGCTCCACGGTGCCAAAACGACAAATCATGCTGGGCTTATCGGCGGAAAGCTCTTCAAAAAGAATATCCGACACAACGGAGCCGTAAGACACATCCGGCAACAGCGACGGATCCCAATGGTCGGTCGTGAGGTCGGTGCACTCTTGATAAAACGAATCTGAATCAGCCTTCATACCTCTGACTTTTTTACCAACTGTACGGAGTACTTTGACAGCGAGTGCGGCTATTTTGTTCTGGTCTGAGTCAGCGTTCATATACAAACCGATATTCGTTGGGTTGAAATTTATGGGGATACAGTTTGGACATCGGTTCTATCTCACCCTAGTCGCAGTTCACCGCAGCAGTAAATGCAGTCTCATTTTTTGCCATGCGACTAATGACTAGCTCACTTTCTGGCGTACAGCGATGGTTGCTAATTTTTTGGTCTGCGTTACTCACCTGCAGGGCGAGGTTAACGGTGACATCTTCATCAAAATCAAAAGATTTTTTCTTGCCAGTGTGATCAGAAATCACGGCTTTGAATGCACCTATTCGTTCCGAGTTCGAATGGATGGTGTTCGAAATACTTGCACCTACCGGGAATTTTGACTTGTCAGCTGCATCAATCAACGTCTTGTTGTGTGCCCGAACCACGTTGTTTCGCACCTCGTTGTTGTAAGCGTTGTGCAGGTAGATGCCTTGATTTACGCCCGCAATGATGTTGCTTTCTACCAGAATGTCATTACTGAATTCATCGAGATAGATGCCTGCAAACCAGTCATTCACACCAAGCTTGACGGTGGTATCACCACTGGCCCCAATAATTAGATTGCCAACTATTTCAGAATGCGGTCTGCGATCAGTGGCATTTCTTCGCCATGTGTAAATGGACGCGCAGTCGCTCAGTAGCAGGCAACTTTGGCTCACGTAGTTACGCCGGATACGTGCGTCGCCAGAAAAACGGATGCCATGGTAGGCTGAGTTTTCGACAATGTTCTCATCAATGGTGGCGCTTTCAGTTCGATGTGCATTGATGGCTCCCAGGCTGGGTCTCGGACCACCGTAGAGCCCCGCATTCGTGACCCGGTTTCGTTTAACAAATACGCGTTTAGTTTCTGCAAAAAATATTGCATCAAGCCCAACATCTGTAATGCTTGATGAAATGACAAAGGCATTTTTTGCGCCCCCGATAGAAATGCCGTTACCAATGGCGCGGCGGATGCCTACATCCTTGATCGATACGATGCCGTCAAGGTGGGTGTTAATGGCATCACCACCTGCCGCATCAAAATTAATGCCAGTCACAGATAAAGATCCGTGTCCATTCACCTGGAAAAGATGACCTGATGGAACTTTTGAGAGTAAATCGTTTTGCATTGCTCGGACTGTCAATGTCTTCTCGTTCGCGTCATAGCACCAAGCCGGTTGTACGCCAATCATCCATGGCTTGCCCGTTAGATAGATGCCAACTTTAGGACGAAGTGGATACTGCAAAGCAGAATCCAGTTGGCCGCCTGCTGTCACGATGGCGCGTTCCTCGATGAACCATTCCTGAGTGCGTGCATGCAATTGTGCGCCGTTAAGGGGGCGATTTACAAACGACGCATCAGCCGGCAAGGACATTGCGCTTGCTGTTGTGTTGACTGGCAGTATTAGATAACCGTTCGCCGGGTACCGCGCCAACGTCAAGGTCTTGTCACCTGCAAACACCTGCTCAATGGGGGCGCTCTCTGTAAACTGTTGCTGTTGCCCAGTCGCTGCATTGGTAAGCGGGACGCGACCATCAATGATGGGTCTGTTTTCAGCGGTGCAATCGCCGAAACTGCCGATGGTTAGCTCACCTGGTGTCTGATTGTTCAATGTCAAATGCAATGGGCCTGTGAATCGATCCCCACACCGCAAAAAAATTCGATCGCCGTTATGCAGCGCGATTGACTCCAACGCCTTGAGGCTGGCAAAGGGTCCACTTGTGCCGTTCGTTGCGCTCGCGTGACCGTCAAGTCTGTCATTTCCGATGCGAGTCGATGCAAAGTAATCGGTAGCGCGCGAGGGCAGTGCTGCTGTGGCCATGAGCAGAGTAATAAATAAAAATCGAATTAAATTCATTACCCAATCTCCTGTCCCCGCCAACGGCGGAGTTTTAATTCAATACGAAGTGCCCAATGGCCAATCAGCCAAAGTAACCTAGGCAAATAGCGAGCCCGCACACGATTGCGCTCTGCCTCCGACGCCTCATGCGCTAGTGCGTGGGCACCCGCATCATGAAAGTGAGCGATGTCCCGGTGCAGGTAGTGCAAGCGTGCACCCTTGTGGAATATACGAATGAACCAGTCGAAGTCGGCGTTGTAGCGCAGGCTCAGGTCAAACTTGCCAAATGCCTCGAACATGTCACGCCGGACAAAGGCGGCCTGATGGCAAAGATCTCCGAACAACAGGCGTTGACGTGTGAGCCAATGGAAACGTTTTCGCCGTTCGCCGCGCGCACCGAAGTAGACAACGTCACCATAAAGACAGTCAGTTGGTTGGGTCCCAGAATCAAGTGCAGTTGCCGCGTCGAACAGAACATTCGCATCTGCAAAACGATCCCCTGCATTCAAGAAGAAAAGGTAGTGACCGCGTGCGCGGTCAACCGCCTTGTTCATGGCGTCGTAAATTCCTTTGTCGCGCTCAGATAAAAAAATGTTGGGCGACTGTTGCTGCAGCCACTCGGCAGAACCGTCAGTCGATGCCCCATCAATCACCACCCATTCATAGTTGGTGTATGTTTGATCACGAAGTGACTTCACCGTCTCTGGCAGTACCGCCATGGCGTTGAAGCAAACGGTGATGATTGAAAACTTTGGCGCGGATGACTTTGCATTCATGATTGATGGGGGCGGATGCGCTGCGAATACAAAGTCAGCAACGTTTGAAGGTGTTTTTGTTCGTTGGCTGACTCCCCCCCAAGCCGGTCAATAAAGTTTGTCTCAGTCAGTAGCGCCGCCACCAATGAGGGCAAATCCTCGTATAACCGCAATTGGCCATCCGCACAGTATGGGGAGAGTTCGGGGGTGCCGCCGCGGTTAAGTGCATAGCAAACCTTGCCTAAACGGAGTGCTTCAAGCGTTACCATGCCAAAGGCTTCTTCCCACACCGAAGGGACAATAACCACATTTGCCGTGAATGTGCTGTGAAGAATTTCAGCGTATGGCCGATGACCATGCAGTCGAAGTGCCGTGCCCGCATGCTGTTGCTCGATATCGCTACGCAATGGTCCATCACCATAGAGATTTACGCACCAGTCAGTTGGTAGTTTTGGCATCAATAAACTGAGCAATGCAGCGATACCTTTGGGTTCGTCAAGTCGACCTGCAATGTGGATACGCACCCCATGACCTGTTGGTTTGGATGTAAGTTGCGATGCTGTTGCTTCCAATAATTGCTCATTCAGATAGTTGTGAATTACCCAACTTTTGCTTAGTCGCGCACTGGGCATGGTTGCAACGTAGTTTGTTCGCAAGAATTCAGAAACAAAAATAACCGGGTGCTTCGCATAAGCCGCTTCAGTGTTATTGCGGTAGCGCTCTACGGCGATCGCACTCATCGCAGTGCGAAAACGACCAGGCTTTGGATAAATGCATTGGGCACAAGCAGAGGGCGATCGTTCGCGACAGACATCACCGTTCAGAAATCGCATATTGGTGATGCAGTCACCGCCCTGGTCATGTCGAGTTTGAATAAAGTTGACGTTCGTCGGAATGTAGCGCCCCACCATGGGCTGGTGGCCGTGATAGTGAATGACGTCAAATTCGTTTGCGTGTGCCAGCATGGCCGTGGCTAGCTGTTTGGCAAAGTAAGGTCGTTTCCAAGGGTTGAAGAAGCCGAGTTGCTGCTCCTTCCACCCTTTTAATGGGTTACCAAAACCGGCGATGAATTGGCCATTGAATCCAATTTCATCTGCGCAATCTGAGTAGTTTGGCGCATCACGACCCATGAGTGCCACTTCATGCCCTGCTGCGATAAGCGCATTGCCGAGGGAAACCACATGTTTGCCCAAGCCGCCAAGTTTTGTAGCTGGGATGTCCTCTGACACCAATAAGATTTTCATTTAAATATTATTCTTGTGAAGCCGGCCAACGCGGGCCAGAAGAGATGCCCGATGGATTGGCAGGCATACCCACCATATCCCTGTTGCTAAGAGGAGTAAACCCATGGTGGTGCCACAAGCCAGGAGTTGCAGCCAACCACGCTGTGCGAAAGGCATTAGCAAAATGCCCGTGATGGCGATCGGCATCAGCGACAGAATGACAGGTTGATAGACTTGCCGATACAGGTTGCGTAGTGAGATGGGCACGGTGCGGCCATGAACATAAAGGACGAATGCCAGTGACATAACTATTGACGCCAGTAAATGTGCACCCGCTGCGCCTTCTATGCCAAAACGCCACACACCCAAGAAGATAAAACCTAGTCCAAGACCTGCGCGTGCCAGGGCAAACATTCCACTGACCTTGGGGTGCCCCAAGCCATCATTGACCAATGAAGGCAGGTTTGTAGTGGAGTCCACCCACTGAGCCAGTGCGATCATGATCATGACCGTGGTGCCGGTGCGAGCAAATTCTGGGTTGAGCCACAACGACAAAATGGGGTTTGCCAGTGTTGCCAGGACCAGGGCGATGGCTCCATTGATAAAAAATAGATAACGTGAAGCCGATAAATAGTCGCGCTCCAGCTCTAACAAGCGCCCTTGCGCCGCCAGTGCGCTGGCGTGTGGGAACATGATGCCTGACAATCTGAACACGAGCGACATAACACGGTTGGCCAGTGTGGCCGGTACCACATAGAACGTGAGCGAAGACACGCCAACCCGGGCACCAATAATGAGTTTATCCGCGTTGGCGTAGGTCAGTGCAGCAATGCGGCTCAGAAAAGAGTAGGCACTGAAAGACATCATCAAGTTGCGAATGTCTTTGCTCGGTGTTGACCATCGTAAAGTGGGTATCAAGCGATGCAGCATGTAGGCCATAAGCACTGCTTGAAGCAAACTCATACCTACTCGCAGCCACACTAGTGCCACTAAACCGTGGCCCATATACAGCAGGGTGATGGTCGTGAGTGGAACAAGCGTGCCAAAGATCGCCTCTATCCGCCCAGAAATGTCATAGCGCATCAGGGCGCCCGGTAAGCTTTGCAAATAGGCTTGCACTTGGCCGAGCAAAAATCCAAGGGCAGCAATTTGTATGGCAACAATAGCTTCGCTTTGCCTGTCAACTGGCACTGAAAAAACACCGGTGACCAGCAAGCGCGCCGCAAAATACAGCCCAGTCATTCCAATCAGCCCTATGCCGCCATAGATGAGAAGGCCAAAGCAAATTGTTTCATTCAAACGATGTGAGTCGCCAGAGGCTTTGTACTGAGATACGTACTTGGTTGAGCTGGCTGTGATGTTGATGTCGAGCAACGCAAAGTAGCCAACAATCGATGTGATCAATGCAAGCAAGCCATAGTCGGATGCGCCTAGAACAGAAACGATGTAGGGGATTGTGGCAATGGCAAGCACAGCAGGAACGGCGGCGCCAAGGAAGTTGAACGCAGCATTGCGCAGCAGAGACATATGGTTAAGCCTCTTGCTGATTTGCCGCTGCGTAAGCCATGTATGGCAGCGCAAAACTGAAAGCCATGAGCTGCATGGTTCTGTACTCGATTACTGGGGTGCCAATAAGCCAATTTGGCAGCATAAAGAGCACGCCTGCCAAACCAGCCATCATGATGCCGAGTTGCGCTTTTGGCATATTGTCTTTGTTGTGCTTGACATAGCGAATAACACCAATAAAGACTGCGATGGATATTGCAACGCCCAGGAGGCCGGATTTCAGTGCAAGGTGCATGACGGCACTGTGCATCCATCCAAAGTCGCCATGGTGCCAAGCCAGTTCAGAGAAGCGGGAGCCGTCGTATCGACCCCAAGAACCTAGTCCAATAATTGGACTCTCTTTAATAGAAAGAAAAGCTGCGTAAAGCTCGGAGAAACGGCCCGTAGTCATTTCCATTTGGCCGCCACTCACCACATCTGGCATCAAACGTTCAAAAAATGATGCGCCATGGGTGCTCTGCCCAGAGCGTTGCAGCATTTTGTAAATGATGGCAGGTAATCCAATTGAAATAAAACTAAATAGCAAACCATACCGTTGTTTTTTTGGTTGACAAAATGCAAACAATATCGCTGCCAATGCCAGTCCGCCCCAAGCCGTTCGACGGTAGGAAAAAACAATGATGAATAGCTCCAGGAAAACAATAGCGTAATAACTAAAACGTATCCTTGTTGAGAGACATGATTCTGTTGCAAGGCGCCAGGAAACAATGAATAGGGCTAGTGTCGCTACAAGACTGTCATTAATATCGAAGAAAGTTAATGTAACGTCGATTTTTTGAAAATTTGAGTAGAAGTTCGCAGGGTCGCCACCCATCGCAATATAACGAACCAAGCCCCAAATTCCCCGAGTGATTGCGCAAAATAACAAGACATTTATTAATTTATCGAGATCACTTGGATTGCGAATGCATGTCGTGAGAATGTAGAAAGCCAACATAAAGTTAGCGATATTCAATAAACCTGATGCTCCGATAATCTCAAACCAGTGGACTTCTGGAATCAAGCAGCCCACCAATACATTTCCAATCAATATGAGCCAAAAAAGTAAGGCAGGAATGCCTAAGTTGGACTTAACCATTGAGGTTTTCCCACAACTACGTGCGACCAATGCTTGCAACGCAAGGCCAAATAGGAGAATATTGATTGCTGAGAAATAAAGTGCGCCGGTGCCACGATTATAAAAATTAGTGTCAGCGGCTTGGGAAACTAGTCCCCATGAGGCGTTGGGGAAATAGAAGACAAATGCAAAGTAAATTGCAACCCAAATCCAGGTGACCCGAGAGCCTACCGCAACCCATGTAATACCAAGCAGTGGTACGAGAAGTGCCAGTAAAATAGGCGCAACAAAGAATATCGACGAGATAATTTCAGACATGAGTGCTAGTTTTCGAGAAAGGCAATGTCACTGCGTTTGAAAATTAAGATATGCAACTGCAAGGCCATTCTTGAGGGAAGTTGTCGCATGCCAACCCTGTGTATTCAGGCGTAGGACATCCAACAGCTTTCGGGGAGTTCCATCTGGTTTTGTTGCATCAAACACAATTTCACCTGTGTAACCCACAACCTGCTGTACCGTTTGCGCCAATTCTTTGATCGTCACGTCATGGCCTACGCCAATGTTGATCAGGGGGGGGGCAAACCTACCGGATTTAGATTCGTCACTGCCCAGCAAGCTCTTGTATTTCTCTTCGGGCAGGTTCAACAAGTACACACAGGCATCGGCCATGTCTTCGTTGTATAAAAATTCCCGCTTGGGTGTGCCAGTGCCCCAAACCACGACCTCTTGCGAACCCGCAACCTTGGCCTCGTGAAACTTGCGAATTAGCGCTGGGATCACATGACTATTGTCAGGGTGGTAGTTGTCACCGGGGCCGTACAGGTTGGTGGGCATGGCAGCCAGGTACTGCGTGCCGTACTGGCGGTTGTAGCTCCAGCACATTTCTACACCGGCAATCTTGGCCAGCGCGTAGGGACGGTTGGTGGGCTCCAGCGGGCCAGTGAGCAAATACTCTTCCTTCATGGGCTGTGGTGCCATCTTGGGGTAAATGCAGCTGGAGCCCAAAAACAACAGCCGTTTGACCTGGTTCACATACGCAGCATGGATGATGTTGGTTTGAATCAGCAGGTTGTCGCGGATGAACTCGGCCGGGTAAATGTTATTGGCCAAAATGCCGCCCACTTTGGCCGCAGCCAAAAAGACATATTCAGGTTTTTCAGTCTCAAAAAATGCAGCTGTGGCGGTCTGGCTGGTCAGGTCCAGCTCGGCGTGCGTGCGCAGCAGCAGGTTGGTGTAACCAGCCGCTTGCAGGTTGCGCACGATGGCCCCACCCACCAGACCACGGTGGCCTGCAATGTATATTTTTGCGTTCTTGTCCATGCCCGCCATTACTCGTGGTGGTCGTAGGTTTGAAAGCCGGCGGATTTGACCAAGGCGTCGCGCTTGGCGCTGGTGAAGTCGGCTTGCACCATTTCTGCTACCAGTTCTTTGAGTGTGGTGGTGGGCACCCAGCCCAGTTTTTCTTTGGCTTTGGTGGGGTCGCCCAGCAGGGTTTCCACTTCGGTGGGGCGGTAGTAGCGGGGGTCGACCTTCACGATCACGTCGCCCACTTTGCATTGGGCTTCAGCACCGGTGACAGCCACCACGGTACCAATCTCATCTGCGCCTTCGCCAGTCCAGGCCAGTTTGATGCCCAGTTCGTCTGCGGCAAATTCGACGAACTGGCGCACGCTGTATTGCACGCCGGTGGCAATGACAAAGTCGTCCGCCACTTCTTGTTGCAGCATGAGCCATTGCATTTCGACATAGTCACGGGCGTGGCCCCAGTCGCGCAGGGCGCTCATGTTGCCCAGGTACAGGCAGTCTTGCAAGCCCAGCGCAATGCGGGAGATGGCACGGGTGATTTTGCGGGTCACAAAGGTCTCACCACGCAGCGGGCTTTCGTGGTTGAACAAGATGCCGTTGCAGGCATACATGCCATAGGCTTCACGGTAGTTGACCGTGATCCAGTAGGCATACATCTTGGCTACAGCGTAAGGGCTGCGGGGGTAGAAAGGCGTGGTTTCTTTTTGAGGAATTTCTTGCACCAAACCAAACAGTTCGCTGGTGGATGCCTGGTAAAAGCGGGTTTTCTTTTCCAGACCCAGGATGCGAATGGCTTCCAGAATGCGCAGGGTGCCCATGCCATCGGCATCGGCGGTGTATTCAGGGCTCTCAAAGCTGACGGCCACATGGCTCATGGCACCCAGGTTGTAGATTTCGTCTGGCTGCACTTGCTGGATGATGCGAATCAGGTTGCTGCTGTCGGTCAGGTCACCATAGTGCAGCACCAGGTTGCGCTGCGACACATGCGGGTCTTGGTACAGGTGGTCAATACGGTCTGTATTGAACGACGAGGCACGTCGTTTGATGCCATGCACCTCATAACCTTTTTTTAACAACAGTTCGGCCAGATAGGAGCCGTCTTGTCCCGTAATCCCTGTGATAAGTGCAACTTTTTTCATTTTTTTAAAGTGTGGTTAATTTATTGAGGGGTCGCCAGCAAACCGGTTGCGATGTTCGGGTGCTATAGCCTGAATCATTTCGTTGGCAAACTGATTTTGCAAGGCGTAGGCGTTATCGTTGATTTTGTCGATGGATGAAACGCGGACCAGCATGCCATCGGGAATTCTTCCGGTCATTGCATATCGTAGTTCGGTCAGTTTTTTATCTATGCCACTTTTGGTGACATGGTCTGCCACCACAGTCCAGTAGGTAATGGGTTCAAACCGTTGCCCGAGGGAGGTTTCCAGTCGGATAGCTGTGATGGGTCTGCCCAGCAGGTCAAGCTTGCCGGGCTGCGTGGATAGGAGCATGAACCCCTGCGCCGGGTAGCAAATCTCGGGTTTGTGCAGTTGCAGCGCGTCGCTCTGGTTTTTGCCATAGGCAATGGACAGCATGATGCGATAGCCCTGGCTGTTGACATACGTGCGCGAGAGGGTTTCGCTGTAAATCTTTTCTAGCACTTGTTTTCGTTGAGGGTCAACAATTTGGTTTGATACGGTGAGTTGCTCCTGCCAGTCGCCAAACGCCGTGGGCACCATCGCCTTGAGGTTGATGGGTGGACGCTCGTCCGCGATGCTGATGGTGGGGCGTATGACGAATGCCAGTCCGGCTGACACTACCATGAGTGTCATCAAAACCAGATTTTTGATGGGGTACTTCATGGTGTTCAAGCTGCTTTGATGGTTGGGTGGCGGCGCTGGCGATAGGCCTCGAAGGTGTGTAAGGCAGTATCAAACCCGATGATGAGCATCAATGCGCTCAGGAATAGCACCATGCCCGCAAACCCGTGCAAAAAGCCCTGGCCTGCTGCATCGCCAAAGTGGTAGGTGATGAGGCTGAGCGTCATTACACGGATGACGTTGGCGGTAAATGAGATAGGCACGATCAACATGGCCAGGCCGACGTTTCTGAACAGCGAGTCGCGCCGCACGATGTTCAGGTACAGCAGGCCAAGCGCTTCCAGCGTCAGCAGGGTGTGCAGCCCAGCGCAAGCGTCGGCCACCATCAGCATGTATTGGCCAATTTGCAAGATGACGCCATTGCGACCAATGGGGTAGCCAGCCCAATACAAAACATGTTCGGCTACATAAGACACGGCCATTTTCATGGGCATGGTCACGGTGTCCACCACTTGACTTGGCAGGGGCACCATGAAGAGCATAAAGAACAGCGCAAACCACTGCGCCTTGAGCGCAGCCGCGCCACGTTGAAGCAGGATGAGGCCTGTTAACAGCCAGATGACAGAGCCAATTTCAAACATCAGAATGTCTTGCGAGCGGCCAATGGCGTACAGCAGCACGCCAAAGATGAAAATGGGCCAGCCCCAGTTGCTGGTAGTTTTACCCTGGGCCGCTAGCTCCATAGCGGGCCAGTTGCGGTACATCAGCCACAGCGAGATGCCCAGCACGATAGGCCCGTGCATTTGCTCGTCGCTGCTCCAGATGCCACTGAACAGGTCATAAAGGCTAGGCACATACAACACGGCCAGACCGATGATGACGGGCAGCAGGGTGAGCAGCTGGGCACGTTTGTTTGGCGCAAGCGGATGCATTGCTGTCAGATTAGTCATTTTTCTTCAACTTCTTGATGACCTTGCTACTAACAAGTGACCGCAGTTGTGCAATGGCGGTTGCGTTTAATGCGCGCAGGCGTTCAGCTTGTGTCAGCGCTTGGCGTATGAGTTCGGCATTGATGCTTTCAAGATTGGACAGCACCACTATTCGGTAGAGCTTGAATTTTGGGCTGATCCAGCTTGCAAATTCGAAAGCAATGTCTCTGTGCGCAAAGGTTCCGCCATAGCGCCCTGCCTTGGCCGTCAGTCCTGTCGCATTGGTTTTTGCGATCCATTGTTTGATGGAAATGGCAAATCGGTTTAAGCCAGCTTCACTTTTAATTCCCTCGAATTCGAGGGAATTAAAAGTTGGGTTGTACATGGTTTCCCAGACCGAGAGAAATTCCAGTGTGTTCTTGTTTCGAAGCCAGTTATCAATGACAGAGGCGCCATTCTCATTCTCACGGACCATGTCTGTAAGCGATATGTAGTCTTCCCCATCGCGGTTAACAACGGCGACTTGTGTACCTTCTACGGTGAGTAGCTGTTTAGGCATTGCGGGGCTCCGATCCAGCCAACTCTTCAACGGCACGGTGCAGGAAGGCTGCAATATAAAACCCGATCGACCAGTTGCGCAGGGTCAGGCTGATGTTGACCGCCTTGGTGGCTTGCTGCGCCAGTACCACATGGGCCTGACCAATGGCCGCGACCAAGCCCTCAAAAGTGAGCGCTTTGGTGTGGGGCGTGGTGGTGGGGGTGTTCATGATCAGTTGAGCACTTTCCAATGACCGCCCTTGGCGGGGCCGATGCGGGTGAGTCGGTTTTCTTGTTGCAGCTTGGTTAAAGCGCGTTCGATGCTTCGGGTTGTTACGCCTGTTTGGTTCGCAAGTTCGGGGATGGTGGCATGGGAGTCGGCGCGTAGAGCCGTAAGCACTTTCTCCGACATTTTCCCCGACATTTTCCCCGACATTTTCCCCGACATTTTGTCGTTTACTCCCTCATTGACTGCTGTCGTTTGAACTTCAGGGCGTTTGAGGGTGACGCGGAATTGGTTTCCCTGGCGGTCGTCGGTGAATTCGATTTGTGGCCAAGCGTCTGTAGCGCGCTTGATGCCACTGCCAAGTCCCCGGTAGGGCAGGATGTGAAAGGCGTGGGATGCCAACGCGGGGTTGCGCAGGTTCGACAGGCCAAACCGGATTTTCTCGGTGTCGAGGTGGTTGGGTAGGTGGCCAGGGCTGATGATCTCGATCCGGTCGGTATAGATCAGCAGGCGGATGGGGGCGCTGATAAGGTAGTCGCGGTGCACCATGGCGTTGACCAGAATTTCTTCAAATGCCTCTGTCGGAATCTCCAACTGGCCAGGGCTGTTGAAGCTGCGGTTGCCCTGCACATGGTGCAGGTTTCGCTTGATGAAAGCCAGGCTACGTTCATATTGCTCAGCCAAGGTGCCCTCAATGTCCTGGCTGTCTTGGTAATGGCTGTCATGCAACACGGTGCCAGGGAATGCCACTGCCTTAATAATGAATGCGGGCAAGAGGTGGTGTGGCCATTTGCCAAACAGAAGCATGCCGGTGAGATTGGGTAAACCGTTTCGACCCAAATTGAGGTTTTGCAGCAAGCGCTCAAGCGGTATGCCAGTTGAACTCAACGGTTTGCCGTAGCGGCGCTCAAAATATTTTGATAATTCAGTTTGGTCAAGGTTGTCGAGGTTGGCTGCGCTGACGGCTTGCTCGTCGGCCTGGAGCAGGCCGGATTGCTGGAACATGCGCTGCATTTCTTCGCGGGCTGTGACCTGGCGTTTGTCAGCGCCTACTTTGACCCAGATGCGGCCTTGCGTGTCGACATAGGGTTTGTTTAGCCCCTCCAATACCTCAATCAGCATCACCAAACCTTGCGGGGTTTTGACGTTGGTCGTTGTGGGGTTGATGGGGGGCTTGACGTGTTGCGAGGCTGCGTTGGACAGCAGCTGGTTCAGGCGGCTGATGTCTGCGGTGCTCAGGCCGGTAATGGTGCTGTTGTCTGACACACCCACCAGCAATTGCCCGCCACCCATGTTGGCAAACGCAGCCAGTTCTGCGGCCATGCTTTCCACGTTGGTGAAATCACGCTTGAACTGGTGGCGGCTGTCTTCACCGCGCGCAATGATGGCGTTTAGCTCTTCGAGTTTCATGCTGCGCGGGTAATGACAGGTGTTTTAGGCATCGTTCAGCACGGAGCCGACCAGGGCGACGCCGCTGTTTTGCAGGCGGCGGGCCAGTTGGGTGGCGGCGGGGACCAAGGTTTGGTTCTGGCGGGCCACCATCAAGGCGGCGCCGGCGCGGGAGGCGATGATTTCAGCATCAGCAAAACTGCTACCGGCGGGGGTGTCGATGATGATGACGTCAAACTGGCTGCTGGCAGTGAGTAGCAGTTGGCCAAAGTTGGCTCGGCCCAGCAGCTCTTGCGGGTTGGGTGGCACAGCGCCTGCGGGTAGCACGGCCAAACCCGCCAGGCCGGGCACACTTAAGGCTGCTTCCAGCCCGGCGCGGTCGGCCAATATGCCGGACAGGCCCGCGCTTTTGCCGAGTTTGAACAAGGCTTGCTGGCCACGCCCGCTGGTGGCGCGCAGGTCGCCATCAATCAGCAGCGTGCGCTCGCCTTGTTGGGCAAAGACGATGGCCAGGTTGGCTGCAATAAAGCTGCGGCCTTCACCGGCTTCGGGGCTGACCACGGCCAGCACTTTGTGCAGTGGGTCGCCATTGAACCAGCGCAGGATGAGCTGGCTGCGCACGGCCCGCAGGTTTTCGCCCACGCGGCTAAAGGGTTTGTAGGCGGCGACCAGCTCGGGGCTCAGGCTGGTGTCTTGCTCGGTGAGGTAGGCGTAGTCAAACTGCTGGCTCAGGGCAAAGTCGATGTCTTGCTTGGTGAGTAGTTGCAGGGCCAGTGCCGCATCGCCAAACTGCGAGTGGTCTTGCTGCTGGCGTTGCACGATGCGGGTGGCGTCGTCAGCGCTAAGGCGGCCGGTGGCCACCAGAATGTCGCCGATGGAGCGCGCGGCGCCGGTAGGGGCGCTGGGCTGTGGGCAAAGAGGGGTGACGGCGTTCATGCGCGGGCTCCGGTGGTGGTGGGCTTGAACATGCCTGCGGCTGAGCTGATGGCGCCCAGCACGGGCACCTCAAGTGCTTCAGCCAGATCTTGCGCTGAGCGCACGCGGCGGTTGCTGAGCTCCAGCATCAGCGCCAGGCCAACGCCCAGCAGGGTGCCCAAAAAGATCGAGACCAGAATGTTCAAAAAGACTTTGGGTTTGGACGGGTCGGCCGGGGGCGAAGCCGGGTTGAGCACGGAGATGTTGGTCTGGTTGGTTTGGCTTTCAACGCTGGATTGCGAGGCGCGTTGGCTCACAGACTCAAAGGCGCGTTGGGCGGATTCGATGTCGCGGCGCAGCACGTTGAGCTCGTCACGCTGTTTGTTGAGCACCAGCACGCGGCTTTTTTGTGCGCCCAGGGCGCCTTGCAGTTGTTGCTCGCGCTGTTTGCTGACCTGGTAGGTGGTCTCGATGGAGGTGGTTATTTTGCGGGTTTCAGCGGCCAGCTGGGCCTTGAGGGTGGCCAGCTCGGCTTCGGTGCGCAGGGTTTGGGGGTGGTTTTTGCCGAGGTTGATGTTGCTCTCGTTGAGCTTGGCTTCCAGGCGGGCAATGTCGGATTTGAGGCCGTTGATGAGCGGGCTTTGCATGACTTCGGCCACGGTGTCACCTTTGGCGTTGTTGCGCTTGCTTTGGCTGTCGGTGGTTTGGCCTTGCACGCCGGTGAGCTGGCTGCTGGTTTCGTTCAGTTTGGCGGTTTCAAAGTCAAGCCGGTCGTCGGCGGAGGTGATGCCGTTTTTTTGCTGGTAGTCAGACAGGGCGCCTTGGGCTTTTTCAAGTTTGTCGCGGGCGGTTTTGGTTTGCTCTTCAAAAAACGAGGCGTACTGGCGGGCCGGGGCCAGGCGCAGGTCGAGGTTGACGTTGATGTAGGCCCGGGCAAAGGCGTTGGCCACGGCGGCGGCAAAATCAGGGTCGGTGCCGGTGTAGTTGATGCTGATGAGGTTGCTCTCACGCGAGGGTTTGACGTCGAGCTTTTTTTGCAACAGGTTGGCCAGCCAGTCGATTAGTTGGCCTTTGCCGTCGGTGGCATCTTGCCATTGCTCCTTGATGACGGGGCTTTCGTCCATCTTGAGCATTTTGACGACGGTCTTGGCGACGCGGTCGCTGTTGATGATGTCGATTTGCGTGGCCATGTAGCCGGGCGCCATCATGCCTTGCAGCATGAGGCCGCTCACCTGGTCGGGCGATTTGACATCGACCAGCACGGCAGCGCTGGCGGTGTATTGCTTGGGCAGGAGCAGGCTGACGATGACGGTGGTGGCCACCGTGACCAGCAGGGTGATCAGCGCGACCTTGTAGCGGGCACGCAGGATGAGCAGGAATTGTTGGAGTGTCATGGTGTTGGTGCTCGGGTTAGAACAGGCTTTCTTTGACGTAGATAACGTCTTCAGGCAGCACGGCGTCGCTCAGCTGGGCGTCGATTTGTTGCACGCTGCCGTCAGCGGCTTTGCGGCTCAGGCGCAGGCGGCCTTCAGTGCCGCGGGTGGTAGGGCCACCGCCAAGGGCAAGGGCTTGCATGACGGTCATGTTGCGTTCAATACGATACGAGCCGGGGCGCTGGGCTTCGCCGTAGATGTAGAACACGGGGGCGCGGTGCACATAGATGCGGTCGCCACCTTGCACCACGATGTCGTCATCCATGTTGCCTGAGAGCAGCGATGCGGGGATGTCGATTTGTTTGCGATACGGTTTGCCGCTGCGCAGGCCGGAAATGATGATGATGTCATCACCCAATGCGGTGGCACCACCAGCGGTGGCCAGCATGTCGCTGACGCGGGTGGTGGTGGTTTCAAGCGGAAAGCGGCCGGGGCGGTTGACCTGGCCGAGCACGGACACCTGGTTGCCACGAATCTGCACCAGCACGATGTTGACCTGGGGTTTTTGAATGAAGCCGCCGGTTTGCAGGGCATCCGCAATTTTTTTCTCAGCTATTGAAATCGACAATCCACCGAGATCGACCGAGCCAATCAAGGGATAGGTGATAGTGCCATTTTCAGAGACGCGGGTCTCAACGGTGAGGTCAGGGTTTTGAAAAACTTGCACCTTGATGGCGTCGCCAGCGCCCAGCGGGTAGTCAATTTTGGCTTGGGCGTGGATCGTGAGACTGGCAAACGCCAGCAAGGCGGCCAGCAGGAGGTGCGGAATGCGAAACAGGTGCTGTGTCATAGGAAAGTACCGGGTTGAGATGGTGTGAAGTGCTTGGCGGGCTGGGCTTACTTGAGCCCGGCCACACCTTTTTCTATGGCGGTTTGGACTTTGCCTTCGCTGCTGGGCGCTGGGGTGGCAGGGACAACTGCAGAGGCTGCGCTGTCGGCTTTGGCAAAGTCTCCCATGTAGGTGATTTTGGTGTCGGCGCGAAGTTTTTTGAGATTGGCGGTGACGGCTTCGGTGGCGGCTTGGTTGGTTAAAAACTGATCAATTCGTGGCAGTGCTGTGGCTTCATCTATCGGGGCGAGTTGGGAGGAGGCGATGCGCAGCAGGGTGATGGTCTGGGGGGTTTCAAGCACGATGCTTTGGCCATCTTTGAGGGCTTGGATTTGGGTCAATAGCTCCAGCGGAATTTGTTCTGCCGGTCGTGTGGCGCTGCCGCCGCCAAACTTGATGTCTTTGGCTTTGAGCGCGGTGGCGACTTCTTCAATGGGTTTGCTTGCTGCGGCATAGCCGCGCAGTTGCTCGGCCAGACCCGCAGCCACGGGCACCACGAGTTCTTGCACGTTGTAGATGCGGCGTGCGGAGAAGAGTTGCGGGTGGTCGATGTAGTATTTTTTGGTGTCGTCAGTGCTTGGTTTGGGCAGGGCGCTGGCAACTTTTTGCATATAGGCACGCATCAGGATCTCGCGGCGGGCGCCC
>Ga0209123_1001030_pt1 | contig 29934 bp, 28 predicted proteins | sample BarGraIncu00431A_FD_184500 | JGI IMG/M metagenome (GOLD analysis project Ga0209123, IMG submission 184500) | Arctic peat soil microbial communities from Barrow, Alaska, USA - Barrow Graham LP Incubations 004-31A (SPAdes) (version 2) | ecosystem: Environmental > Terrestrial > Soil > Wetlands >... | reverse complement strand
TAAATGAATAACAAAATCTATCACCAATGAAAACAGATCAATATCAAATAATTATCGATCTGCTCCAATCCGAATTGGTACTATTACAAGCTGCTGTAGACACGCTTCAAATGTCAGTCAGTAAATGTAAAACAATAGGAATAAAAGAGAATTGTACCTTTGAGGAAATGGAATCCTTCGATTCGTTGACTTCAAAATTCAACCGCACGTCGGATATTTTCACTCAAAAAGTACTTCGATCAGTCTGGATGCTGCTCCACGAACCTTTTGTTCCATTCATTGACATGATGAACAAAGGTGAGAAAATGTTGATGCTACAATCTGCAGATCAGATGATCGAAATTCGGGATTTAAGAAATCAGATAACTCATGAAATAGCCATGATTATGAAATCACCAATGAATTAGCAAATTCTTATTGTAATCATAACTATTCTATTTGACCTTTAAAAAACCAAACTATTCACAAATAAATATATTCCTGAAGCAATTTGTGACCTTGTCCCTGAAGTCATTGAGCTGACCTCACAACTTATCGAAAACATTAATAAATGCCGACTTTTCATTGATAAAAGAGCCTGGATTACTAAGTAAGATAAACTCAAATCTAACACCAAAAAAAGTTTCGAATCAATTTTTGCTTGACTGAACTTCGTTTCGTTTTTTATTCCTGTTAATTCGTATCATCCTAATCCGTGAAACCTGTTTCAAAATTCGTGTAAGTTTGTATTTCTGAACTACGTTTCATTTTTTATTTAAGCCGCCAATATGGATCTTCTGCACATCCAAAATAAGATTTATGAGATTCGAGGTCATAAAGTGATGCTTGATTTTGATCTGGCTGAACTGTATGAAGTCCAGACGAAGGCGTTAAACCAGGCAGTAAAAAGAAATTTTCAAAGGTTTCCAATAGATTTTATGTTTCGTCTTACTCCCGAAGAGTGGGAGACTATGCGGTCACAAAATGTGACCGCATTACCAAATAAACGTAATATTTCAGCTACACCTTATGCTTTTACTGAGCAAGGGCTTGCGATGCTAAGCGGAATATTAAACTCCGATAAAGCCATAGATGTAAATATTGCAATCATGAGAGCCTTTGTGATGATAAGGCAATACGCCCTAACCTACAAAGAATTAACAGAAAGACTAAAAGAAATAGAAGGCCGATTTACAGATGTTTATGATGCCATAAACTACCTTTTAAATAAGGATAAATTGCAAATTGATCAAGGCCAAAGAAAACGTATTGGTTATGATCTTGATAGCAGAAAAAACTCACACAAAGAAAAATAAAACAAGAAATTAGCTTATCAGAACTTCGTTTAAATTCGTATCATTTAAAGATTCGAGTCAATTCGTTTAATCCGTGTAATCCCTTTTGAAATCCGCGCAATCCTTTTTAAAATCCGTGTAATCTTTCCACCATGAAAATATTAGTAACCGGCACAGCCGGATTTATCGGCTTTCACCTTGCCAAAGCACTTCTCGAAAGAGGAGACGAAGTCATTGGAATTGACAATATCAATGACTATTACGATGTTAATCTCAAATATGCCCGGTTAGCCGAAACTGGGATCATGCGTAAAGCTATTGCATATAATAAATCTGTTCAAAGCTCAATATATCCCAACTACCAGTTTTTAAAACTCGACCTTTCGGATCGCGCCAATTTGGAACAACTCTTTACAGCACAGAAATTTGACAAAGTAATCAACCTCGCAGCACAGGCTGGTGTACGCTACTCGCTCGAAAATCCGCAGGCGTATATCGATGCCAATATCACAGGATTTTTAAATATACTCGAGTGCTGTAGGTACAACCAAATCAAACACCTTGTTTATGCAAGTTCCTCAAGTGTTTACGGGAATAACAGCAAGATGCCCTTAAGTACTGCAGATAGCGTCGATCATCCGATCAGTCTCTATGCGGCAACCAAAAAAAGCAACGAATTGATGGCGCATACCTACAGTCATCTGTTCGGAATTCCGACAACAGGCCTCCGGTTTTTCACCGTTTACGGACCATACGGTCGCCCGGATATGGCACTGTTCCTTTTTACAAAAGCAATCCTTGCAGGAAAACCAATCCAGGTTTTTAACAACGGTGAGATGAAACGGGACTTTACTTATGTGGATGATATTGTTGGGGGAGTAACAAGAGTTCTCGATCACGTACCACAACCCGATTCAAAAACCCTTTCAGATCCATCAGTAAGTAAAACAGCTCCCTATAAAATCTACAATATCGGAAACTCCTCCCCCGTACGGTTGATGGATTTTATTGAGGCAATTGAAACGAAACTGGGTATTCGGGCAATAAAAGAGTTGCTTCCGATGCAACCCGGTGATGTACCGATGACCTGGGCTGATACTTCTGATCTACAAGCCAATCTTGACTACTGTCCCAAAACACCTATTAAGGAAGGAGTGGACAGGTTTATTGATTGGTATAAAGACTATCACACGCCTTCAAAATAAATTTTGATCATTAGTTGTATTTGAATTTTCCATATAACTAAAGATCACATCACTTTTTAAAGTAAAACCCAAATTGTCAAAGTGGGTTTATTAAAACAAAATTAAAACTTTCGTTTAGCCATTTTGACTACTTTTGCACGACTCAGAAAAAAGCTTAAAATTAGTGCTTATTCGCTGACCGAAGCTCCGATAGTGTGAGTGAAAGGGCGAAGCCACGAAGAAAATTCATTATCAATATAGGAGAGAACGATGGAGAAACTGAAATCGATAAACCACGTTGAATATTGTACTATCAAATTGTAAATTAGCTTCATTCCTGCCAATATATGCTGAATATTTGAATTTTTTGTGAATTGTATGATGCTTAAGAAATCTTCGAAATTATTAATATTTTATGATCCACTATAATTTTGAGGATGAAGTAATTCTGGAAAGAAATATAAAAATCAGAATAGCATGAAGTGACAAATAAACAAGTATCCTTACGAGGTAATTATTTTATTTATAGAATGTTGAATTGAAATTTATTCTTCACAAAGAACATAGTCCCCACAAAATTGGAAAAATATATTAGCAGACTACAAGAATGCGCGGAAAAGAGAAATGCGAATTTGGGTTAATTCGCGAAATTAGGCCAACAAACTTAAGTGCGCGACAAAACGCTAAGACGATAAAATAATCTGTTTAAATCTCTTTACAAAGGCCAATGGGATATGTAATAGACAAACATTCCCCAAATAAATAAGCAATTAATCTAAGAAGGCAGAACATATTTTATCATTCACCTACATCCAACCAGCAAGTTGCAATGTTAAAGAAACTGAAACAGTTAAATCCATTTAAAACCATTTATTTTAATTTTAAAATGTTTCCATTAAATCAAGCATTTAAGATGCCTGTTTATATTGGATACCACACAAAATTTGTTTCACTTAAAGGGGATATTCATATTGAATCCATCTTAAAACCTGGAATGATTCGCTTTGGATTTGGCAATGTTGGAATAGTAGATAAAAGGTATACTAGAACCTTAATAGAATTGAATGGTACTATAATTTTTAAATGTACAGCAAATTTCGGATATGGCAGTAAAATTAGTGTTGGTAAAAAAGGTATATTGAAAGTAGGTGAAAGATTTGACATTAGTGCAAACAGTACTATAATATGTTTTGAATCAATAACATTTGAGGATGACGTTCTTTTTTCATGGGATATCTTGGTAATGGATACCGATTTTCATGAAACGATAAATACAATAACTAATGAAATAAATCATTGTACAACTAAGCCTATTTATTTAGGCTCAAATACCTGGGTAGGAGCGAGATCAATATTACTTAAGGGAACGGAAGTGCCTGCAAACACAATAATTGGTGCTGGCAGTATTTTAAATAAAAAATATGATATAAGAGAAAATTGTTTATTGGCTGGTATCCCAGTTTGTATTAAAAAAGAAAATATTAAACGATACATTAACTAAAAATAGCTTTTAAATTCGTTTTACTTCCGCATTCTCAATTAATTTTCATCCGAATGAGCAAAATAATAAATCTTCTTAATTTAAACTGGCAAAAAATAAAAAACATATTTCAATTTTCACCACATGACACCAATACTTCGCAAGGTAAATCAAATGAACGATATCGACGTATTTTATTAACTGGCGGAAGCACTGCAATTGTAAAAATATTTTCTGGTATAATAAATCTAATCACAGTACCGTTAACCGTTAATTATCTAGGCGCAGAGCGATACGGATTGTGGATGGCTATATCCTCAGTTTTAGCGCTTATGAGTTTTGCTGATTTAGGTTTGGGAAATGGTTTACTAAATGCTGTTTCTAAAGCAAATGGACGCAAAAGTCTTAAAGATGCCCAATTAGCAGTTTCAAGCACATTTTTTATTTTATTGGGTATATCCTTTATACTATTTATAGTTTTCATTTCCGCTTATCCATTCATTTCATGGGAGAATGTTTTTAATGTAAAATCAATCGTTGCAATACAGGAATCAGGACCAACAATAATGGTGCTCGTAGTGATGCTATTGATTAATATGCCTCTAGGTATAATACAAAGAGTTCAAGACGGTTATCAGGAAGGTTACAGATTTCAACTTTGGTTAATTTTAGGTTCTTTAATAAGCCTTGTCGGCCTTCTAATTTGCATTTACCTTAAATGTGGACTTGTCTGGTTAGTGCTTGCTTTTTCCGGGGGGCAACTTATTGCAACAATTTTAAATGGAATTTTATTATTTAATCGATATCGACAATATCTCAAACCTAAACTTCAATATTTCAATCTGAATATTGGAAAACAACTGATCAAATCAGGATTAGTCTTTTTTTTACTAGGTCTTTTTACCTTACTGGGAAATGCTTCAGACGATATTATTATTGCCCAAACTTTAGGTGCTTCAGCAGTTGCAGGATATGAGATAGTTAAGAAGGTTTTCTTATTTTCAATGTTTACCCAATTCATTATTCAACCATTATGGCCTGCTTTTGCTGAAGCCATGGAAAGTGGTGACATCGCCTGGGCAAAAAATACATTAAAAAAGGGCTTATTTTTAAGTATTGGTAGTGGGGCGATTATTACACTTCCATTATTAATTTTTGGCAAACAAATAATTATGCTGTGGGTTGGTCCAGATTTTATACCATCATGGTCATTGTTATTAGGGTTTTACGTCTTTGTTTCGATTGCAAATTATGGTGGAGTAATGTCAACTTTCTTGAATAGTGGCACTTTACTTGCAAAACAAATTATAATAGTGGGGTTAGCATCCATTAGTTCCGTATTACTAAAAATATATTTCTCATTAAATTTTGGAGTTAGTGGGATAATTTGGGCCACTATATTGAGCTACGGCATATTTTATGTCATTCCTAGCTACAGACTAGCTTTCAATTATTTAAATAAAATTGATTCGACACACAAAAAATAGACATCAATAACGGCTAATAATTATATTGTCCGCAATTAAATAAATTTAAATCAAAAAAAAGCTTACAAATTAGTAAGCCATAAACAAATAAATAAAATATGAAATTAAAATTTAGGAGCATTAGTTATTCCCAAGGCGGAGAAGATTTAGTACTGGCAAAATTACTAGGAAATAAGCCAAAAGGATTTTTTATTGATGTAGGCGCTAACGATCCCATATTACTTAGCAACACATATCTTTTTTATAAAATGGGATGGAGAGGATTAAATTTTGAGCCAATTCCTGAATTAGCTAGTAAAATCAAAATAAAACGTCCTGAGGATATTGTAATTAATATGGCAATGTCAAATTTTGTAGGGACTACAGATTTCTATGCCGGAAAAGATGAATTCAACGTTAATTCATCACTCAACAACTCTGATCTTCCTCGGAAAAGCATAATCAAAGTAAAAGTTGATAAACTAGAGAATATTTTAGATGAACTAAAAATTCAGGAAATTGATTTTATAAGTATTGATACTGAAGGTACAGAATTAGATGTCTTAGAGGGTCTGAATCTAGACAAATATAGACCCAAATTTATTCTTGCAGAATATAATACTTCATCCATAGGAAATGATAAACTTTCACCATATTTAATAAATAGGGGATATCAACCGGTATTTATAAATACTTGGAATATTATTTTTTCTGAAAATTTTTCTAAAGATTCAATAAAGTGTTACGAACCAAAAAAATACAGTGTTAAAAATATTTTAATTTATCTAATGCAATCAATTAAAAGGTAATATATATGCCTTTTAATAAATGGTTAGTTTAAATCAATTTATAAAAAGCTTATTTAAAAAGCATAACAAAGTAATGAAGAAATGCAATCAACATATTTTACTTATGTGGCTTGCACCTAATTTTTAACCACTAAAGAATGAAACCAATTTTTAATTACATAATTACTATTCATAATAAAGAAGACTTAATTGAGAATGTTTTAAATTCAGTTATTAACTGCTGTCATGATAATAGTTATATATATCCAGTTTTAGATGGGTGCACAGATGATTCTGAAAATATTATTGATGGTATTATATCAATGAATCAAAATATTTCAATAACTAAAATAAAAATAAATGATGTTCATGAAATTCTCAGCATAAACGAAGGATTAAGAAATTCTAATCAGTCAATTGAAGGTTATAATATAATATTGCAAGACGATGTAGTACTAAAGGATTATTCCTTAGAAGAAAAAATATCTCAACTATATAAAAATGTTGGCAATCAACTAGGATACTTATCTTTTAGACTTGGAGCCAATCTAAAAGATGATATACTCGATAATGCTGATAGTTTATTATTCAAGGACCTTATAGAAAGCGCTTATGGTCATGGTATAAACAACACAAAAATTTTATTACCTGGAATGTTCGCTTTCAGAAGCATTGCAATTAAAAGCCCGGTTTGTATCCCAACTAGAATTATTAAAGAATTTGGTTTACTAGATGAGAAACTTGCTCCATGCTTTCACGATGATACTGAATATTGCTTGCGATTATTGAAAAATGGATATAAAAATGGAGTTTTCGCAATTAAATATGAATCTGATTTAGATTGGGGTGGAACCAGGAAGAACCCCAATCCAAATTATGCAAAATTCATTAGAAATAATCTAGCCTATTTGAAAAATAAATATTTTGATGAGATTAAAATAATAATTTCCACTGAACAAGAAAAAAAAACAATATTGTTTAATGAAATGAGTACTAATATAGAAAGAAAAAAAGCTATCAAACAATATAAAGTAAGCCAGATTAAAAGGAAAAAATTTGAGTCTCAAGAACTCAATTCAATTGGAAAAATTAAATTATATTTATCTGGAGGAATATTAAGCAAGATATTTAAATTTATTTTTAATACATGCCAACTATCAAAACGCAACTTGAGGTAATCGAAAATTTTATCCTTTATCTTATTTAGTTCATCATAAAAAAGACTATTAATATTATTTATAAATTGACTAAATACATTAATAAAATTCAGAGAGACATAATCAGCAAAAAATTAAATAATTTACGAATCTTTAATAAAAATGACTGACAAAAATATTATACTATGTCCTATCTGCAACAGCTCGACAAATAGAAAATCCTAAAAAGAACAGAAATATTAAAAAGTATTATTCAAAAACCATTAAAGTTTCTAAGTCATTTCTACAAACAATCAATTAGAGAAAAGATTCATAACAAAAGAGCAGCAAATGTTATTTTAGTCAAATTACTAAAAAAAAACTACTTCAACTATCTAAATTTATTAATAAAGATTCACTCGAGTGATAAAATTAAGTGCGAAAAACAGTTACTATAAATTAAAACAGAATAAAAGCTAAATTAGAAATGGAAGTAAAAATCTTTCCTTATCAGCCGCATTGTTTCGCATTTGGAGGGTTCGATATGCAAATGTTAAATGCTCTTGAATCAGTAAAATCAGCAGGAGTAAATGCAAGTAAATTAGATATATGGAGTAGAGAAAATGACTTCGATATAATTCATTTATGGGGCATTGGTCAACGCAATTATCATATCATTGATTGGGCAAAAAAATCTGGAAAAGCAGTAATAGCGACAGTCTTGTTACCGTATTTTGATACTACAAGATCAAAACTAAGCTATTGCAAACATTTTTTTTCCTATCCACAAAAGGAGCTACTCCATTATTATAGTCTTATTGATAAAATCGTTGTTGTCAACAACCTTCAATCAATTGTACTGACAAAATATTATAAAGTGGCACAATCCAAAATTGAAGTTATACCAAATATTATTGAGGATAAGTATTTTGAAATACCGACCTTTAACTTTTCCAAAAAATATGAAGTTGGCAACTATATTCTGTGTACTGGTAATATCTCATCAAGAAAGAACCAGTATAACTTAGCACTCGCTTGCATAAAGTTAAATTTAAACCTTGTTTTAATTGGAAACGTTCTTGATGGAGAAATTTCTTATGGAAAATCTCTTGAATCTCTTACAATCAATAATAAAAATATAAAATGGATAAAGGAACTACCAAAAGCTTCGGAAGAATTAGTCTCTGCCTATCATCATTGTTCTGTTTTTGCGTTGCCGAGTAATGATGAAACTCAACCTATCAGTGCATTAGAAGCAATGGCGATGCATAAACCAATAATATTAATGAATAAAAAATATGCATTGCAAAGTTTTTATAAAGGCGCCTATCTTTGCAAATCAGATTCGGTAAAAGATATATCAGACGCATTAGAAGAATGTTTATATACCAAAAACATAATAACCTACAACCGTGAGGTAACTAAATGTAAAGCTAACATTGTAGGTTTACAATATAAATCTGTTTATGAAAATTTAATTTCCTGACAATTCACATATGATGAATTATGCGATTAATGCTGTTGAAAGATCAGATATTATTAAATTTGATGAAAGTATATCATCGACTGAAAGCAATTTTAAATTAACGATAACTTGCATTATTCTATCATTAGCAAGTATTGGCATTGGATCACATCTTTTTGGCTTTGATATTTTCACAGATGTTTCAACGCTCTTTATTTATTTGACGCTTCTATTTCAAATCGCAACCCGCACCTTGCGATTCCCAAAAATACTGGGAATTGTTTATGCCTATATCATTGTTCAAACATTCTTAATTAATATATCTAGTATCTCCTTTTTCTCGTCACTCAAACATTTCATTGGTTTAATAATATTTTCACTCTCAATCTTTAGTTTTGTATCTGTCTATCGCAATCGACTTATTCAGATCATACAAATTTATTATAAGTTTGCATTAGCGATTGCATGTATTGGTATTTTGCAGCCTCTTATTTTCGTATTATTGGGGATATCTTTTATCCCTCAGAATTTAATTTCAGGATTATTAATTGTTGGTGGTAGTAATTCCTTTTCACCAGAAATCATGGATATTCTTCCAAGATCTGTCGGACTATCCTCTGAACCTGCTCATTACGCAATCATACTTCTGCCTGGGGTTTTTGTTTCATTACTTGTGTTGGTGGGAAAAGCGAGACACTTAGGAATTCACAATAGACCTATTGCCTGGATGATTCTAACTGGATTTGTATTGTCATTCTCAATTGTAGGATATTTTGGATTAATTCTTTGTTTTATTTCTATCTTTTCTAAAAATCTTAAAGGGAATCGTCTTACAAAGGTTTCAGTTGTAATGATTTTCATTGGAGTTTTCTATTTTATGTCACAAACAAACCTAATGTCGAAAATTAATTCCCTGCCTAGTATGTTTACTAATATTAGCGGTTACCAGTATGCATCATCAGATTTAACGGGATTTGCTTTGGCATCTAATATCCTGGTAGCAAGGGAAGGACTTAAAAAGAGCAACTACTTAGGAACAGGCTTGAATTCTCATGAGGACACATATGATGAAGTTATCTATTCGATATTCAGCAATTCGCAAGTTATTTTAGAGTTAAATAAAAAAGATGCGGGTTCTTTTTTCATAAGAATTACATCTGAATTTGGTATTCCTGGAATCCTTGCATTGATAATATTTCTCATTCATTATAGACTTGGCAAATTATTTAAATCCTCACCAAATAAAACAATAAATGCAATATGTCTTGTTGTAATATTGGGTTATTGCATTAGAAATGGAAACTATTTCAGTGTGAATTTTATGCTTTTCTCCGCATTATATTATTACACATTCAGTCTTCAAAAAGAAGAAAGCAATTATCTAGACTCAATTAATTCATAGACGAATGAAAAATACAATAAATGACAGGGTAAGTATTATAACAATAGTGCTAAATGGAGAAAAATATATTGAACAAACAATCAATAGTGTTTTAAATCAAAAAAACGTAAACTTCGAATACATTATTATTGATGGTGGATCGAAAGATAATACTTTACAAATAGTTGAAAAATATAGAGATAGAATCGATATAATAATTTCGGAACATGACGATGGAATATATGATGCAATAAATAAAGGTATAAAACTTGCAAATGGTTCATTAATTGGAATTATTCATTGTGGAGATTATTACACACCTGATGCCGTATCTATCGCATATAATGAATTTATTAAAACCGGAGCAGATATAATATATGGAGATATTACAATAATAGATGAAATAGAAAATCAAAACCACAATTATATAAAGTTTGCAAATCATCTAAAATTGAGGAGAAAAATGTCAATTTTCCATCCTTCAAGTTTTATATCTCATGAATGTTACGATAAACATGGCATATATGATACCAAATACAAAATAGCCGCTGACTATGATCTGTTTTTAAGATATTTTAATAAAGGACTATTGTTTTCTCATATCAATTGTAGTCTGGCATTTTTTCGAATGGGAGGAGTCTCAAGTACTCAGTTTAAAACTTTAATAAAAGAAAATATACTTATTAAAAAACATCATATAGGGCAATTTGAAGCAACAAAATTTAAATATAAAAATGTATTGCTCAATATTTATTATTCATTTAGAAAATCATTTACTATATTTCTTATTGGAAAAGTTAACTACAATAGAATAAAACTATTCATTAGTTCTCATTAAATTAACCAAAGCTTAGAATGATTGATTTTTTTGATAGTCTTTATTCTTCAATTAAAGGCAACAACAAATTTCTGAAGAGGATTCAGTTTTACTCTGCTACACGATTTATCATTCGCTTAGTAGCTAATTTTATTTTCCCAATATATTTTAAATTAACAAAAAACAACAAACGATACGCTCTTCCAACTCCACTTAAACGCGATCGTCGTGTAATTGTGTCTTTAACCTCATTCCCCACTCGCATTGCCAAGGTTTGGTTAGTAATTGAAACCATATTAAGACAAACAAAAAAACCCGACATAATAATACTTTGGCTTTCCAAGGAGCAATTCTCTTCAGTAGATTTTTTACCTTCAAATTTACTAAAGCAGAGGGAACGTGGATTGGAGATCAGATTAGAGGAAGGAGATATTCGCTCACATAAAAAATATTTCTATACTTTATTGGAGTATCCCAATGACTATGTGCTAACGGTTGATGACGATATTTATTATAAATCTACAATGATTGATAACCTGTTTGGCTATTCAATTCGATATCCTGTCTCAGTTATTGCTCAGTATTGTAAGGAAATACAAAGAATAGAAGATAAATTGAAATCTTACGCTCTATGGCCAACAATTAACAAAGAGACAACTCCTAATTCCTATTCTTTCTTTGGGACGGGAGGAGGAACACTTTTTCCACCTTTTTCGTTGGATTCAGATGTTTTAAACAAAGACATATTTATGTCTCTTGCTCCTACCGCTGATGATGTGTGGTTAAATGTAATGTGTAGATTAAAAGGCACAAAAATTACTCAAACTAGTTATCATTCTACTTACTTACCAATATTAAATTCCCATGATATTACTTTAGACTTTTATAATAACAACTTGAATCAAAATGACGTACAAATTAATACTTTAAGAGAATATTATATAAAAAAAAGAGGTATAGATCCTTTTGCTAAAACCTTAGAAATATAACAATAATTAAAACATACATGAAAGCAGTATTTATGGGATTGGGCTACATAGGTCTTCCAACAGCAGCAGTTGCCGCTAGTGTTGGAATTCAGACAATTGGTGTTGATGTTAATCCTGATGTAGTGAACACAATCAATCAAGGAAAAATACATATTATTGAGCCAGAACTAGATAAATTGGTTAAGTCAGTTGTTGAAAAAGGTCATTTAAGAGCTTCTTTAAAGCCTGAATTTGCCGATGCCTTTTTCATTGTTGTACCTACTCCATTTAAGCAAAATCACCGAGCCGATATATCTTACGTTGAATCTGCTACTCGTGCGGTAATTCCCTTTTTAAAGGTAGGCAATCTTTTTGTCATAGAATCAACATCTCCTGTTATGACCACTGAAAAGATGGCAAAAGTTATTTTCAAGGAACGTCCAGAATTGAAAGACAAAATCTATATTGCATATTGCCCCGAGCGTGTTCTGCCAGGAAATGTGTTGTACGAATTAGAACATAATGACCGCGTGATTGGCGGAATTAATCCAAAATCTTCTGAAAAAGCAGTTGACTTTTATTCTCAATTTGTAAAAGGACAGTTACACAAAACAAATTCACGTACAGCTGAAATGTGTAAATTAACTGAAAATTCATCCCGTGATACTCAAATTGCATTTGCTAACGAGCTTTCAATGATTTGTGATAAAGCAGGGATTAATGTTTGGGACTTAATCGAGTTAGCGAATAAACATCCGAGAGTTAATATATTGCAACCTGGCTGCGGTGTTGGTGGTCATTGCATTGCTGTTGACCCATGGTTTATAGTTTCAGATTTTCCAGAACAAGCTCATATTATTAAGAGAGCAAGAGAAACTAATGATTATAAAGCGGATTGGTGTGCCACGCGAGTTCTTGAGGAATGTCAAAAATTTACTAATAAAACAGATCGAGAACCAATTGTAGCTTGCATGGGATTAGCATTCAAACCTGATATTGATGATTTGCGAGAATCACCAGCTAAATATATTACTTCACGGATTATATCAGAAGCAAGAGCTGATGTTTTAGTTGTAGAACCAAATATTACTACTCATAAAAGTTTTAATTTGATGAATTATAAAGAGGCATTTGAAAAGGCTGACATTATAGTCTGGCTTGTTAAACACAAAGAATTTCAGACAATGCCAATATTTAAAGACAAGATCGAATTAGATTTCTGCGGAATAAGAAAATAAGACCATGAAAATAGTTATGTTAGTTTTTGGAACTCGACCTGAAGCCATTAAGATGGCTCCCTTAGTAAAAGAGTTTCAAAAGTATCCGGATCATTTCCAAACAATTGTTTGTGTTACTGGACAACATCGCGAAATGTTAGATCAAGTATTAAACTTATTTGAAATTGAACCCGACTATGATTTAAATATCATGAAATCGGGGCAAGATTTGTATGATATAACTGCGCGTGTTCTTATTGGAATGAGGGAGGTTTTAGCCGAAGTTCATCCTGATTTGGTTTTGGTTCATGGAGATACTACTACTTCAACTGCCTCGGCTTTGGCTGCATTTTATCAACATATACCAGTTGGGCATGTTGAAGCGGGTTTACGCACCCACAATATTTATAGTCCTTGGCCTGAAGAAATGAACAGACTGATAACCAGCAGAATCGCCACATACAATTTCGCACCAACTCAATTAAGTAAGCAAAATCTATTAGATGAGGGAATTGCAGAAGACAAGATAATAGTTACTGGAAATACAGTGATAGATGCTCTCTATTTGGTTGTAGAGAAAATTAACTCAGACGCAAGGATGAGTTGTAGACTTCAGTTGGAATTAAAGCAGTCTGGTTACGATGTTGATCGCTTAAATGAAAATAGAAAGTTAGTATTGATTACTGGTCATCGCCGAGAGAATTTTGGAGATGGGTTTGTCTCTATCTGTACAGCGATAAAAAGACTAACAGAGAAGTATCCCGAAGTTGATTTTGTTTATCCGATGCATTTAAATCCCAATGTTCGTAAACCTATTCAAGAAGTTTTCAAGGATGAACAGCAGCCAAATATGTTCTTTATCGAACCATTGGATTACCTTCCATTTGTTTCTCTAATGGAAAAAAGCGATGTAGTATTAACTGATAGTGGAGGAATTCAAGAAGAAGCTCCGAGTTTGGGTAAACCAGTATTAGTAATGCGCGATACTACAGAACGTCCTGAAGCATTAAAAGCGGGAACTGTAAAATTAGTTGGAACAAATTATGACAAAATTGTTTTAGAGGTTTCATCCTTGCTTGATGACGAAATATATTATAAGCATATGAGTAAAGCCGTAAATCCTTATGGAGATGGTTTGGCTTGTGAAAGAATTGTGAATTTTTTAAATGTAGTATAATGAAACGTTTATTAAGACTTACCAATTGCATATTGGAGTATCGACTTCCTATCTATAATGAATTAGGTAAAATCTATGAGCTTACTGTCGCCCATTATGGTTCTCCTGTGAGTTCTAATCTAACAAATTTCAAACAAATTATATTACACCCACGAAAAATAGGACCTTTTACATTTTTCAAGGAAAATATTTATAATCTTGCTAAACAATATGATGCAGTTCTAGTTATGGGTGATTTGCATGTTGTTCCTTATATTAGATTAGGGCTTTTATGGAATAGAAAATTTTCATTGACATTTTGGGGAGGCGATGTTTCCTTCTCATATACAAAACATTACGATGAAGATAGGAGATTTGATAAAATTCGTTTTTATTTAATGAACAAAGCAGATTCTTTGGTCTTTTATTGTTCTTATCCAGTTAATCGTTATATCAAAGATGGAGGAGTTAATCCGGAGAAGCTTTTTGTCGCAAATAATACAGTTTATATTCCCGAGAAAACAGTTATTCCAAAGGAAAAAAAGTATTTTTTATTCGTAGGTACACTTTACAAAGCAAAAAAAATCTTTGATTTGCTAAATGCATATTTAAATGCTTCATTAATAAATATTGAAATACAACCATTAGTTATAGTTGGAGATGGAGATGAAACTTATAATATACAAAATTGGATAAATGATCACAAATTAAATGATAAGATAATACTAAAAGGAGCTATTTTTAATAATGACACTTTAAAATCAATATTTCAGGATGCCATTGCTTGTATTTCACCAGGACAAGCAGGTTTAACTGTTTTAAGTAGTATGGCTTATGGAGTACCCTTTGTTACATCACATAATGCCTATACTGGCGGAGAGATCTTTAATATCACTAATGGAGTTAATGGGTTTCTATATGATGGATCAATTGAAACGCTGACTTCGATTCTTTTGAAGTTATCAAAAGATATTAAGGAAGTTGCGCAGTTAGGCAGAAATGCTCAAGAGTACTATTATGAACACGCAACATTGTCCATAATGGTGAAAGGTTTGATTGATAGCATTGAGTATGCCATTTTGCATCATAAATTAATCTAAATACGATGCCCACTTTACTGCAAATTTGCGTTGAAGGAAACACTGGTTCTACAGGAAGAATTGCAGAAGAAGTCGGAATTCTGGCCATCCAAAACGGGTGGAATAGCTATATTGCTTATGGAAGATTTCCAAGACCAAGTAAATCCAATTTAATACGAATTGGAACGGATTGGGATGTTTATATGCATGGTTTAAAAACCCGACTATTTGACCAACATTGCTTAGGATCGAAAACTGCTACGAAAAACCTGATAAAAGAAATTGAAGAAGTAAAACCCGACATAATACACCTGCACCATCTACATGGATACTATATTAACATTGAAATCTTATTTAATTTTTTAGCAAATGCATCCATCCCTGTAGTTTGGACCTTTCATGATTGCTGGTCGATTACAGGGCACTGTGCATACTTCGATTTTGCCGGCTGTGAGAAATGGAAAACTGAATGCAATAAATGCCCTGAAAGAAAGGAGTATCCCGCAAGTTTTCTTGTTGATAGATCGACCAAAAATTACTATTTAAAGAAAGCGTTATTTACTTCTGTAAAAAAAATGGTAGTCGTGCCAGTATCTGATTGGTTAAAAAACATTGTTCTTGCATCCTTTATGAAAGATATTCCTGTTCAAACTATTCACAATGGGATTGACACTTCAATTTTTAAACCGCAAAACAATCGTAGCGAGACAAGAGTGAAATATGGAATTAGGGAACGGTTTATGATACTTGGTGTTGCAAGTCCATGGACCAGGAGAAAAGGACTAAATGATTTCATCCAGTTAAGTAAACTTTTAAATGAAGATGAAGTAATCGTTTTGGTAGGCTTAAATGAAAGTCAACTAAAGCAACTACCCTTTAATATCATCGGCCTTACTAAAACAGAAAACAGGCAGGAATTAATTGACCTGTATTCTGCTGCCGATCTATTTATTAACCCGACATGGGAAGATAATTTCCCAACAACCAATATAGAATCGTTAGCATGTGGAACTCCATTGGTTACTTATAGAACTGGGGGAAGCGTTGAGGCGGTATCATCTGAAACAGGATTTATTGTAGAGAAGGGAGATATAACTGGAATGATCGATGTTATTAGAATAGCTAAGGAAATAGGTAAAAAATCCTATTCTAAAGCTTGCCGTAAATGTGCAGTTGACCTCTATTCTAAAAATGATCGATTTGCTGAATACCTAATTTTATACGAAAGTATGATAAGTAATAAAAAAAGTGAATTATATGATCAACTTTAAATAAGAATATGCCCATACTTTTTCAAATAAATGTTGTTAGTCAAATACGATCAACTGGGCATATTGTTGAGGAAATTAGCAGAATAGCTAATGCACATGGATGGGAATGCTATAATGTATATGGCAGATATAATATGAAAAGTCAATTAAATACTTTTAAAATAAGTTCTGGTTTTCCGGTCTTCGTACATGGCCTTCAAACCCGACTTTTCGACAATCATGGATTAGGCTCCCGAAGTTCAACAATAAAGTTGGTAGAAAAAATCAAAACGATTAAACCTGACATTATACATTTACATAACATACATGGCTATTACATTAATATTGAGGTATTATTTGACTTCCTTTCCAAAAGTTCAATACCTGTTGTTTGGACACTACATGATTGCTGGTCGATGACCGGACACTGTGTCTATTTCGATTCGGTCGGTTGTACTAAATGGAAAACATACTGTTATAAATGTCCACAAATTGCATCATACCCTAAAAGTTTATTTGCAGATCAATCAACAAGAAATTATAATATTAAAAAAGCCTTATTTACATCGATAAAAGCATTGTCCCTTGTTACGGTATCGAAATGGTTGGAAAATATTGTTCGTGAATCTTTCCTGAAAAATATTCCTATCCAGACAATCCACAATGGGATTGACACTTCCATTTTTAAACCACAGAAAAACAATAGCGAAACAAGGGCAAGATATTGTATTGGCGCTAGAGTGATGATTTTGGGAGTAGCAGTTCCTTGGTCGAAGAGAAAAGGCCTTGATGATCTTATAAAATTAAGTAGACTATTGAATAAAGATGAAATAATTGTTTTGATAGGATTAGATTATGTTCAATTAAGGCATTTGCCTTCAAATATTATTGGTATAGCTAAAACAAAAAACATACAGGAGTTAATTGATTTATTTTCAGCAGCAGATTTATATGTCAATCCCACTTGTGAAGATAACTTTCCAACAACCAATATAGAGGCATTAGCATGTGGTACACCTATCGTCACTTATCGAACAGGAGGAAGTGTTGAGGCGGTATCAACGGAAACAGGATTTATCGTTGAAAAAGGAGATATTAAGGGAATATTAAATGCAATTTCAACTGTTAAGAAAAACGGCAAGGAGTTTTACTCTTCGGCTTGTCAAGCACGTGCTGTAACATTCTTCAATAATAAAGACCGTTTTGCTGAATATATTGATTTATACGAAAAATTAATAAATAAAAACCCGTGCAATTATGCATCCTAACCAGATACATGTCATATATTAATTATGGAACAATGAGAAATACTTCAAAAATACAAGAAAATAAATACCAAATCTGCACCAATTGCGTCATGGATACCACCGACCCCAATATCATCTTTGATGAAAATGGGGTTTGCGATCATTGCCATGATTTTGAAAGCAACGTAAAACCAAATTGGCACACAGATGAAAAGGGGAAACAAGCATTAGAAAATGTAGTCAGTAAAATAAAAGAATCAGGCAAGGGAAAAGATTTCGATTGTCTGCTTGGCATTAGTGGAGGTGTGGATAGTTCCTATATGCTGCATCTGGCGGTCAAGGAGTTTGGACTTCGTCCCCTGGTCTTTCACGTGGATGGAGGATGGAATTCGGAATTGGCGGTTCACAATATCAATGTGATGATTGATAAATTAGGACTGGACCTTTATACGGAAGTGATCAACTGGGAAGAAATGAAAGATTTCCAACTGGCGTTTTTTAAATCAGGAGTTCCTCATTTGGATATTCCACAGGATCATGCATTTGTGGCCACCTTATATCAATTTGCAGAGAAATACAAAATTAAATACATTCTGAATGGGGGAAATTTCGCAACAGAATGTGTTCAATACCCGATGGAATGGTTTTATTATGGTACTGATATGGTGCAAAATAACGACATCATCCGTAAATTTGGAACTATTAAAATGGAAACATATCCTTTCAGTTCTGTTTTGCGGCATAAAATTTATTTGAAATACTTAAAAGGTGTTAATGTAATAAAACCTCTTAATTATATGCCCTTTATAAAAGAGGATGCTTTATCATTACTGGAACGAGAATATGGTTGGAAGCCTTATCCCCAGAAACATTTTGAATCCCGGTTTACCAAGTTCTATGAAGGATACTGGCTACCTGAAAGATTTGGATATGATACACGGAAAGTGCAATACTCAAGTTTGATTCTTACCGGACAGATGTCACGTGAAGAAGCTGTAGAGAAACTAAAGAAACCGGCCTACGACCCATCGACTATTGCAGATGAATTTAATTATATCTCAACAAAGCTTGGAATAACCCCGGATGAACTCCACCACTATTTTACAATGCCTAAAAAATATTACTGGGACTATAAAAACCAGCAAAATGTATTCCGAATCGGTGCAAAAGTCTTAAACTTACTTGGAATTGAAAAAGTTAAGAAGAGAAAGAAATGATAACAATAATTGATTACGGGCTGGGTAATATACGGGCTTTTGTGAATGTATATAAACGATTAAACATCAGAACGAAGGTCGCACACTCCGCTGAAGATCTAAAAGATGCATCAAAAATAATTCTGCCTGGAGTTGGTGCATTTGACTATGCCATGTCGCAACTGAATGCATCCGGGATGCGGGATGAGCTGGACAAGCAAGTATTGGAAAATAAAGTTCCTGTAGTCGGGATCTGTGTGGGAATGCAAATGCTCGCAAAATCAAGCGACGAGGGCAAATTGCCAGGTCTTGGTTGGATTGATGGACAGGTAAAGATATTTGATGCTTCATTCATCCCTTATAAAACTCAACTGCCACACATGGGATGGAACAGCATTAAACCAGACAATAATTGTCAGTTATTATCTGGTTTTGATGAACTATCCCGTTTCTATTTTCTTCATTCATATTACTTTATTTGCAACAATATGGAGGATATCATTGCAACTACACAATATGGTATAACCTATGCAAGCGCCGTAAACAGGGATAATATATATGGAATACAATTCCATCCGGAGAAAAGCCATTCTAATGGGGTTCAATTATTACATAATTTTGCCAAACTTTAATTATGCTCTATCCTCGTATTATACCATGTCTATTGGTACACAAAAAAGGACTTGTAAAAACAACGAAGTTTAAAGATCCAAAATATGTCGGAGACCCGATAAACGCCGTAAAAATATTCAACGAGAAAGAAGTTGATGAATTGATTGTAGTTGATATAGATGCATCAAGAGAAGGGAGTGAACCCGACTATAAAATGATTGAGAATCTTGCAACTGAGTGCAGAATGCCCTTGTGTTATGGCGGAGGAATAAAAACTATTGAACAAGCTCAGAAAATCTTTAGTCTTGGAGTTGAAAAAATTGCAGTTAGCTCCATTGCAATCCAAAATCCTTCTATTATATCATCAATGGCTGAACGCGTAGGGAACCAGAGTGTTGTAGTCGTAATGGACGTAAAGAAAAAAACACTGAGTAGCAAATACGAATTGTATATACATAATGGCACAAAACCTACTGGAATTGACCCGGTACTTTTCGCAATCGAAATGCAAAAATTAGGTGCGGGAGAGATCGTTGTCAACTCAATTGATCAGGATGGAGTAATGAAAGGTTATGATATGAATCTGATTAATAAAATCAGGGAAGTCATCAGTATTCCTATTACAGTGATAGGTGGAGCCGGCACTTTAAATGATATTGGAGAGGTGATTCAACAACACGGCATAATCGGAGTTGCAGCTGGCAGTTTGTTTGTGTTTAAGGGAAAATACAGAGCTGTACTGATTAACTACCCAACGGCAATTGAAAAGACTTCACTTTTGGAGAAGCATTTTTTACGTAATTTCGAATAACTAAATTGAAAATCAAAAAATATTATTTCCATGTTTAAAGACAAAACCTTACTTATTACCGGCGGTACCGGTTCATTCGGCAATGCTGTACTCAATCGATTTTTAGATACAAATATCAAAGAGATCCGTATTTTTTCGCGTGACGAAAAGAAACAGGATGATATGCGGCATCGGTTGAATAATCCGAAGGTAAAATTTTACATTGGGAATGTCCGGGACAAACGCAGTGTCGACTATGCAATGCGGGGTGTGGATTTTATCTTTCATGCAGCAGCCTTAAAACAAGTTCCTTCCTGCGAGTTTTTTCCGGTTGAAGCGGTAAACACAAATGTATTAGGTACCCAAAATGTGCTTGATTCTGCTTTTGAACACGGTGTTAAGCGAATGATTGTACTGAGCACAGACAAAGCTGTCTATCCGATCAATGCAATGGGGATCTCTAAAGCAATGATGGAAAAGGTCATGCAGGCCAAAGCACGGTCCATGATTGAAGATACCGATACTGTTTTTTGTGGTACACGCTATGGAAATGTAATGGCCTCTCGTGGTTCAGTTATACCATTGTTCGTTGAGCAAATAAAAGCAGGCAAGGACCTTACAATTACAGATGCCAACATGACCCGGTTTATGATGACACTCGAAGATGCAGTTGATCTTGTACTTTATGCCTTTGAACATGGTAAAAACGGGGATATGTTCGTTCAAAAATCACCTGCATCAACGATTGGCGACCTGGCACAGGCATTGATTGAATTGTACAAATCGAAGAGCAAGATAAGGGTTATCGGAACCCGTCACGGAGAAAAATTGTTCGAGACACTTGTCAACCGCGAAGAAATGGCAAAGGCCATCGACATGGGAAATTATTATAAAGTTCCTGCCGACAACAGGGATCTTAATTACGACAGTTATTTCACCCAAGGAGAAGAAAAAGTATCTGTCATTGAAGATTATCACTCGCACAACACACATCGCCTGGATGTGGAAGGGACGAAAGAATTGTTGATGAAATTACCAATGATAAGAAGAGATATTTTAGGGGAAGTGAGTACGCAATATCCGGAATAAATAGGTCCACAGTGTAACACAATGTAAAACATGGTGTAACTCTGTAAAAAATTAAAATGAAAATAATTTCACAGTGTAACCCAGAGATTAATACTGTGTAACTCTGTGCAACTTTATTGAATATGGAGATCAATCTGATTACTCACGAAATACTCGATTCAGCATACAAAATACATTCAAAGCTTGGCCCTGGTCTTTTAGAATCATCTTATCAGGCATGTTTGGTTTATGAACTCCGAAAAAAAGGTCTCAGTGTTGAAGTTGAAAAGCCATTACCTTTAATTTATGAGGAAGTAAAACTTGAATGTGGATACAGAATAGATATTTTAGTTGAGAATCAAGTTGTAGTTGAATTAAAGACCGTCGAAGCATTTACTGATGTACACATTGCTCAGGTTTTAACTTACCTGAAACTGTCGGAAAACAATGTAGGTTTGTTAATTAACTTCTATACAAAAAGCCTTAAAGATGGCATTAAGCGTTTAATTTTATAATGATTCCGTAGTGTTACTCTGTGTCAAACACCGTGTTACACTGTGGCCCGAAATAAAAGCAATGATTAGAGTAGGAATAACAGGTCAGCCGGGTTTTGTCGGAACCCATTTATACAATACACTGGGATTACAACCCGAGAAATTCGAACGAATCCCATTTGAGGATGCTTATTTTTCGGATGAAAGCAAATTAAAAGCATTTGTGAAAAGCTGCGACGCGATCGTTCACCTGGCAGCAATGAACCGCCACAACGATCCGGAAGTGCTTTATCAGACAAACATCGGATTGGTAAAACAACTGATCGGAGCCTGCGAAGCAACAAACTCAACACCTCATATCCTTTTTTCATCGAGTACGCAAGAAGAGCGGGACAATCTGTATGGAAAATCAAAAAAAGAGGGACGGGAGCTGTTTGAAAAATGGGCAGAGAAGAATAATGCCATATTTACAGGATTAGTTATTCCAAATGTTTACGGCCCCTTTGGTAATCCTTACTACAACTCGGTTGTCGCGACATTTAGCCACCAACTTACGCACAACGAAACCCCTAAAATTGAGGTGGATGGTGAAATGAAACTGATTTACGTAAACGAATTGGTGAAGCATTTCATTGATAAAATTGTAGACCGCAGTGGAACACAGAGTATGAACACAGTGTTACACTGTGAAACCATTTTCGTTCCGCATACTGCTGAAATCAAAGTTACCGCGTTATTACAAAAACTGACGTCATTCAAAGAAAACTATTTCGACAAAGGGATCCTTCCAAATCTGGACAATTCCTTCGACAGAAATTTATTCAATACTTTTCTCTGCTATATCGATCACACCTCATTTTTCCCATTTAAACTGAAGCTGAATTCTGATAGTCGGGGTAGTTTTGTTGAAACGATAAGGCTACACAGCGGTGGTCAGGTATCTTTTTCAACCACAGTTCCGGGAATAACCCGTGGTAATCATTTTCACACACGAAAAGCCGAGCGGTTTGCAGTGATCAAGGGTAAGGCAAGAATCGATATTCGTCGTATCGGAACAGATAAAGTGATTTCATTTGAATTGCATGGAAAAGAACCGTCATTTGTTGACATGCCTATTTGGTATTCACACAATATCACAAACATAGGAGATGAAGAGCTTTACACTATCTTCTGGATCAACGAACATTTTGATGTAAATGATCAGGATACATACTTCGAAAAAGTTTAGACCACAATGTACCACAGAGTAGAACACAGTGTAACTCTGTTTAAAACATTGTGAAACACAGTGAACCCATAAATATGAAAAGACTTAAAGTCCTCACAGTTGTAGGCACCCGCCCCGAAATCATCCGTTTATCCCAGGTAATTAAGAGACTCGACGAGTCAGAAAGTATCGATCACATCCTCGTTCATACCGGTCAGAATTACGATTACGAATTAAATGAAGTATTCTTCAAAGACCTGGGATTGCGAAAACCAGATCATTTTCTGAATGCGGCCGGAGTGAATGCCACAGCTACTATTGGTCAGATCATCATCAATATTGACCCCGTACTTGAACAGGAACAACCGGATGCGTTTATGGTTTTAGGTGATACCAACAGTTGCCTATGTGCAATTCCTGCCAAGAAACGGCACATTCCAATCTTCCATATGGAAGCCGGAAACAGATGTTTCGACCAGCGCGTCCCGGAAGAAACCAACCGTAGAATAGTGGATCACATTTCGGATATTAACCTTACATACAGCGATATTGCCAGGGAATACCTATTACGTGAAGGATTACCCGCTGACCAGGTAATTAAGACAGGGAGTCCTATGTTTGAAGTTTTACATGCGAACATGCCTCAAATTGATACTTCAGATGTTTTAACGAGGCTTTCGATTAAAAAGAACAACTATTTTGTTGTTTCTGCTCATCGCGAAGAAAATATCAATTCAGATAATTTTGACAAACTCGTCAAGGTATTGAATCACGTTGCGGAGAAATATCAGCTTCCGGTCATTGTTTCAACCCATCCGCGCACAAGGAACAAAATCAATGAAAAAGGGATTCAGTTCCATCCTTTGATCCAATTAATGAAGCCTTTGGGGTTCCATGATTACAACCATCTTCAAAAAAATGCAAAAGCGGTACTTTCTGACAGCGGAACTGTTTCAGAAGAATCATCTATTATGAACTTTCCGGCACTGAACATACGTGACGCACACGAACGTCCGGAAGCAATGGAGGAAGCATCAGTAATGATGGTTGGAATGAATTACGATCGTATATTACAAGGCCTGGTAATTCTTGAAACTCAGAATATAAATCAAAGTTTAACGCTGAGACCTGTTGCGGATTATTCGATGCCAAATGTCTCTGATAAAGTATTAAGAATTATTATCAGCTACACGGACTATATTAATAGGGTTGTTTGGCATACTATATAATATTAGATGGATAAAAAGAAGATTTGGATCGTTACAGAATTATTCTATCCGGAAGAAACAGCTGTAGCTTATATTTTTACACGAATTGCAAATTATCTTTCAAATAGCTACCATGTTAATGTCATTTGTGGGCCAGAGTTCTATGACAATAATAAAAAAGGATTTATTGATGATTTAAATATTTCAAGTGAAATAGAAATATTCAGAACAAAATCGCCCAACCTTAATAAGAATTCCTTAATTCAAAGGACATTTAAAATAATAATTTTAAGTCTGAGAATGGGATTTTTGATGTGCACAAAGATTTCCAAAGGAGAAACCGTTCTTTTAGCTACAAATCCGGCTCCGCTATTAATAATTGTCCGAATAATCCAATCATACAAGAAATTTCAACTTCATATACTTGTACACGACGTTTTTCCTGAAAATACAATTCCTGCCAAGATTTTCAAGAATGATAAGTCAATCGTATTCAAATTAATAAAATATCTCTTTGATAATGCCTATTCATGCGCAGACCATCTGATTGTAATAGGCAGAGATATGAAAGAAATAATTTCAACTAAGGTAAATCGCTTCAAAACTCCTCCTTCAATTTCAGTGATTACAAATTGGTCAAATCCTGAAAAAGCGTCTATAGAAACCAGCAATACAAAAAGAACAAACAAAATAATATTGCAATATGCGGGTAATATTGGAAGAGTTCAGGGAATTATAGAATTATTAGATGCGTTCAGATTAAGCAACAATGAAGGAATATGTCTTAATTTTCGTGGAACAGGCGCACTTCATTCCTATATCGAAAGCTACATTACAAAATATAACTTAGCAAATATCCATTTGGAAGGTGGATTTTCGAGAAATGAAGAGAATGATATTTTAGCCAATTGTGATATTGGAATAGTTTCTTTATCGCCTGGAATGTATGGACTAGGGGTACCTTCAAAGTCATATCACTTATTATCAGCTGGAAAACCTATTCTATTTATAGGTGAACCAAAAACTGAAATTTCATTAATGGTTTCTGAAAATGGAATTGGTTGGTCCTTAGATGTAAGCAATCAAAATGAATTAATTGCGTTTTTTAATCAGTTAAGTGCAATTGATAGTGGAATATTGATAGCAATGGGAAAGAAAGCAAGACAACTTGCAAACATCCAATACAATGAACCAACTATTCTTAAATTATTGCAAATTAAAATTGAATCTATTAAGCATAAATAGCCAGACCAATGTTGAAAATTCTTATTACCGGATACACCGGTTTTATTGGTTCAAATCTCACAAAAAAATTAAGTGAAAATATTTTATATGGAGTTGACATATTTCAAAAAGATTCAGTTGTCAAACACTTTGGATGGGAAGCACTTGGAGAATGTGTAGACTCAGACTGTATCGTCCACCTGGCAGGCAAAGCCCACGACACAAAAAACACTTCATCAGAGCAGGATTATTTTGATATTAATGTTGGATTAACTCAAAAAATATTTCAACATTTCTTAAAATCATCCGCAACAAAGTTTATTTTTTTTAGCTCGGTTAAGGCAGTGGCAGATTCTGTAACCGGAGAACAACTTACAGAAGAAGCAGTACCGTGCCCAAAGACTCCTTACGGCAAATCCAAATTAGAGGCGGAAAAATATATTCTTACTGAACTTCAGAAATGGAGAGAGGGAGAAAAGGAGAAAGGGAGAAGGGGTGAAGGAGAGAGGGCGAAAAAAGGAGAAGAGGAGAAGGGGAGATTGGGCGACGAGGAGAATGATCTGGTACAAATTGATAAGAAGGTCTATATTTTAAGGCCATGTATGATCCATGGGCCTGGGAATAAAGGGAATCTGAATCTGTTGTTTAACATCCAACAAAAAGGACTTCCATGGCCGTTGGGAGCTTTTGAAAATAAAAGGTCATTCTGTTCTGTTGATAATATATTGTTTGTCGTTCAGCAGTTGATTGAAAAAAATATCGAATCAGGTATTTACCAGGTTGCAGACGATGAAGCCTTATCTACCAATGTGCTCATCAAATTAATGGCAACATCACAAAATAAAAAAGCAAAGATCTGGCGTATCCCAGAAAAATCAATTAAAGCCATTGCCAGGGTTGGAGACTTCTTTCACCTGCCACTAAACAGCGAACGATTAAAAAAATTAACCGAATCATATCTTGTATCAAATCAGAAAATTAAGAACGCTTTAGGTATCGATAAAATGCCCGTTACTGCTACGGCAGGATTACAAAAGACATTTGAATCATTTAAAAAAAAATAGACCATTATGCAATTCAACCTAAATATTGACTCATTTATCCAGGAACACATTACATTCCGGAAAGAAAGCCTTTTAAAGAAGGATTTTGAAAAATACGACGAGGTTCTAAATACTCGAATTAATAATAAATCAGTATTAGTTATCGGAGGTGCTGGCACGATTGGATCTTCCTATATCAAGGCAATTTTAAAATTCAATATCCGAAAACTGGTCGTCGTCGATATTAACGAAAACGGGCTGACCGAGTTGGTTCGCGATTTAAGAAGTTCAAATGGATACAATATCCCGGATGATTTCATTACCTACCCAGTCAATTTTGGAGACCGCGTCTTTGAAAAGATTTTCCAGGAACATGGCCCATTTGAAATTGTAGCTAATTTTGCCGCTCACAAACATGTTCGCAGTGAAAAAGATATATTTTCCATCGAGGCCATGATCGAAAATAACGTGCTTCGTGCCCGCAAATTGCTGGATTTATTGATAAAATTTCCGCCCGAACACTTTTTCTGTGTATCGACTGACAAGGCCGCTAATCCTGTCAACATCATGGGTGCCAGTAAAAAATTGATGGAAGAGTTAATTATGGCCTACTCTGACAAATTACCTATTAAAACGGCGCGTTTTGCCAATGTTGCATTTTCGAACGGTAGCCTTCCTTTAGGTTTCCTGGAACGGATGAACAAACAGCAACCCTGGTCATGTCCACTTGGAATCCGGCGCTTTTTTGTTTCTCCCCAGGAATCTGGGGAATTGTGCTTGATGGCTTCTATTATGGGTGAATCGGGAGACATATTCTTTCCAAAACTCGATGAAAACCGTGATATGATCCCATTTGATCAAATTGCACTCGATCTTTTAAAAACACTTGGGTTTACCGCAGATATCTGCCAAACAGAAGACGAAGCAAAACAAAAAGCACTATTATTAAGCGAAACATCATTTGTATCGCCACATCACCCCTTCTCCCACTCTCCCACTCTCCCACTCACCCCATCGTCTTCTTACCCAATCTATTTCTTTGGTTCAGACACCTCGGGCGAAAAAGCATTCGAGGAGTTTTATACTGATAAGGAAGTATTGGACAACGATTCCTTTATCAATCTCGGTGTTGTGAAAAACTCGAAAAAAAGAAGCATTCAGGAGATTGATGCTATTTTTAACCGGCTGCATAACTTATTTGAATCGCGAAACGTAACCAAAGCGGCAATTGTAGATGTCCTGAAAGTTTATTTACCCAACTTTGAACATATTGAAACGGGAAAGGGGCTGGACTCGAAGATGTAGATTCTGAAGTCCAGGGCTTCACACTTAATAAACCTCTCATTACTTAGATTTAATTGCTAATCTGTACCTTTATTAACATTGCAAATATGTACAAACACTTCTTTAAGCGACTATTCGGAATTTTATTGGCTTTAATAGCGCTCATAGTTCTTTCCCCGTTATTCATTCCGGTTTGTATCGGATTGTTATTAACTGGCGAACATTATGTCTTTTATTTTCAAAAACGCATTGGATACAAGAACAAATATTTTGAGATTTGGAAATTCGCGACGATGTTGAAAGCAAGTCCTACTTTGGGAACCGGACTTTATACAACCAAAAATGATCCACGTATCTTACCAATGGGTAACTTCCTTCGACATTCGAAGATCAATGAATTACCACAATTGATAAATGTTTTAATAGGTGACATGTGCATAGTTGGGCCAAGACCGCTTGTAGATAAAACTTTTGCGCCCTATCCGGAACATGTAAGGTCAGTTATTTATAATGTGAAACCTGGTCTTACCGGGATCGGCTCAATTGTCTTCCGAAATGAAGCACAACTGCTGTCTGACACTAAAATGCCGCTTGAAGAGTATTACAAAAAGAATATTGCACCCTACAAAGGAGAATTGGAACTTTGGTATCAGAATAACCTTTCATTGTATACAGATTTAATGCTGATTTTCTTAACCGCTTATGCACTTATAGCCCCACAAAACAATTTAGTTTACAAGGTTTTTAAAGATTTACCGGAGAGACCTGAGGAATTGAGATAGGGAGAAGGGGAGATGGAGAGACGGGGAGACAGGGCGACAAGGAGACGGAGTGACAATCTTTCAAATTGACTAATCAAGGGCTTCACTTTCGGTGTAGCCCTTAATTCTTTTCAAATAATCTCTTTGGTCAATCGTTCACCTGTCCTTTTCAAATGAATGACTGCCAGCTTTTAAAACTTTCAAAAACCAAACTTCGGTTTCAGTCGGTTTTAATAAGCATTTTAAAAATCAGTTTGTATCCTTAGAGAGTCACTATGTCCGACCCTGAAACTCCTTTGCACGCCTTCAATACTCGTATGTGCAGTACTTAACACACTATGTGCAACTAACAGATTCGTATGTGCTGCAGTAACTATTCTATGTGCGACCATCAGCTGACTTTGTGTCACAATCACATCGTTTTGTGCGACCGTTAGCTGACTTTGTGTCACAATTCGCCGACTTTGTGTCACAATCACATCGTTTTGCACGACCGTTAGCTGACTTTGTGTCACAATCACATCATTTTGCGCGACTTTCCGATGATTTTGCACCCTGATTCCATTTTGTGCGCCCGCAAAATAACTTCACAATCGATAAAGTGCTATCCGACAAGCCATAAAAAAACCCGGTGCTCCTTGCACTGGGTTTTTCAATTCACATTACTTAAGAACAGGTAAGGAAATATACGTATTAATGTGATTTTATTTAAGAAATTCTCCTAATCGCCGGCCCCCTTCGAACAATTAGCCATTTTTACATATACCAGGTTACCTTCACTCCAGTGGAAGATTACTTTTCACCTTCTGCAGGTGGTTCCTGATCGGGTTTGCTTTTCCCACGACCCGTGTAGCCTACAATGATCCTTGCATTCGTGTACTCGCGGAAAAAATCGGGATTTTGGTACTGATAAGGTGCAACCAATATATCAATCACCTCTTTCAATAATTTATCAATTGAACCAAACACTTCTTTGACTTTCAGGTTCGATGACTTCGAAACTGTAGTGGCTACCCGCTTATCCGAAAAAGCAGCCGCAAAATCAACAAGCATTTTTTCCATACTGGTAAAATCATCATCCGTAAGAAAAAACCGTGCAAGCTTATCGCGCATTGGATCTGCAAGCTTAAACAACATGG
>Ga0209123_1001029_pt1 | contig 29957 bp, 22 predicted proteins | sample BarGraIncu00431A_FD_184500 | JGI IMG/M metagenome (GOLD analysis project Ga0209123, IMG submission 184500) | Arctic peat soil microbial communities from Barrow, Alaska, USA - Barrow Graham LP Incubations 004-31A (SPAdes) (version 2) | ecosystem: Environmental > Terrestrial > Soil > Wetlands >... | reverse complement strand
AAACCGTAATACCGGCTAAAAACGTACATTCATTTTTATCAAACACAAGAATATGGAAGACAATATACAACAATTTGAATCACTGTGGAAAAGAGCGATTGAATTTGGAAAAATTAACATCGAGTTAATCAAATTCAAATTATTTGACAGAACAGTAGATGTTATTTCTTCATTGATACCTCCTGTGGTTGTCTTTGTATTAGTGGCATCTTTCCTTTTTTTCCTGAGTTTAGGCTTGGCACTCTGGCTTGGTGAAATCCTGGGAAATGCCTATTTAGGATTCATTATAGTAGCTGCTTTTTACGGAATTATGGCCATGTTGGTTCATTTCTTTATGCATGTACGTATCAAAAGAATTGTTTCAGATTATATTATTAAACAAGTGCTTAAATAGAAGAATATGCAACAAATTACTTCCATAAGTGGTCTTAAAGAGGCTATTCGTCAATTAGAAGAGAAAAGTGATTTTGAAGGTGTGCAACTGAAAATGGATTTTCAATCTGCCGTGAAAAGTCTGAATCCTTTTAACATTCTAAAAGGCACTATTGAAAATGCAGCATCAGCTCCTCTAATGCTTGAGAATATACTAGGTACGGTGATGGGTTTGGCTACCGGTTATCTGACTAAAAAAATAGTTGTAGGGAAATCAGGTAATAAGCTAAGGATTCTTATCGGATCAATTGTCCAATACGGTGTATTAAACTATATCGCTCAACGATCAGATGCGTTAAAATCGATCGGTCTGTATCTCGTAGAGTCTTTTCTCAGGAAAAAAGAACCAAGTACCAATTAAAACATGGTCAAAATGGAGTACAAAATACCATTCTACGCAAAAATGACCATTTGTATGGTTGGTATTTTTGCCCTTCTTACTATTTTATACATCACTCAATCCATTGTTGTACCACTCGTCTTTGCCATAGTCATTGCCATCGTACTCAGTCCCGTCGTAGATTTTCTGGTACGGATTAAGATAAATAGAAACTTTGCCATTGTTCTTGCCATATTACTGGCATTCCTTATTGTTGCAGGGCTGGGAATGTTGATCATTTCTCAGGTGAGTCAGTTAAGCGAAACATGGCCTGTACTGGTTGATCGTTTTACCGAAATGCTCAACCAATCCATTACCACATTTTCCGGTTATATTGATGTAAACCCGGATCATGTTCACACATGGATTGAAAACACTAAAAATGAGCTTATTAATTCATTTGGATCTACTTTAGGAGAAACTATTGTCACAGTGGGTAGCAGTATCACTGTCATTTTTTTAATACCGGTTTATGTCTTTTTACTCATTTTTTACCAAAGCATTATCCTGGAATTTATTCGTAGAGTTTCCGGCAAAAACAACCAAACTCAGGTTGGAGAAGTTGTTACCCAAACCAAAAAGGTTGTTCAGAGTTATTTAATCGGACTGCTGATTGAGATGGCTATTGTCGGAATACTTGACGTCGGCGCACTTTTGATGTTGGGCATTGAATACGCCATCCTAATTGGGGTCATTGGGGCTTTGCTCAACTTGATTCCTTACATTGGAGGTCTCGTAGCGGTTGCTCTGCCAATGGCGGTTGCGCTTGCTACAAAATCGACTCCAATGTATGCGCTTTATGTTTTGATTGCTTATTACGTCATTCAGTTGATAGACAACAATTACATCGTTCCCATAATTGTTGCTTCAAAAGTAAAGATTAATGCACTATTTTCCATTATTGTAGTGCTTCTGGGAAATGCTTTGTGGGGAGTCTCCGGCATGTTCCTTTCCATTCCGCTTATAGCGATTGTAAAGCTGATTTTCGACAATATTGAGCCATTGAAGCCATGGGGCTTTTTATTGGGTGACACCATGCCAACAACGACCAAAAAACATATTTTCAGGAAAAAGAAAGTCCTTAAATCATAAATCCAACTGATATGACAACAGAACAGATTATACTGGCATTCAGGCCAACAGGCATGCCAACTTTGAGTAATTTTACGTTTGAGACGATTGATTTACCAGAGATTCAGTCTGGTCAGGTTCTATTAAAAGGATGGTACTATTCCGTTGACCCCTATATGCGTGGCAGAATGAATGATGCAAAATCATATTCTCCTCCCTTTCAGATTGACAAACCTATTGAAGGTGGTGTTATCGCGATAGTAACAGAAAGTAAATCAAATCTTTATAAAAAAGGTGATGTTGTTTTAGGGATGTTACCCTGGCGCAAGGATATGATCGTATCAGAAAAGGATATACACAAAATAGACACGACCCTTACTCCTGCCGGCTATTACCTGGGCATTTTAGGTATGCCGGGGCTCACAGCTTATTTTGGGATCATGCACATCGGTAAACCCAAAGCAACCGATACTGTCGTTATCTCCGGAGCTGCAGGAGCAGTTGGTATCGTGGCCGGGCAAATTGCTAAAATACAAGGATGTCGTGTCATTGGTATTGCCGGTTCAGATGAAAAGGTAAAAGTAATCATGGAAGAATTTGGTTTCGACGGAGGCATTAATTATAAGACTGAAAAAAATATTCAAAAAGCGGTTGCTGATCTTTGTCCCAATGGCGTTGACATTTATTTTGACAATGTAGGTGGTGAAATATCCGATGCCGTGATCAGCAATCTGAATTTTCATGCACGCATAGCTTTATGTGGACAAATATCCTTATACAACAGTGCTGAAACGCCTGTTGGACCTCGGATTCAACACCTGTTGCTAACAAGAAGTATACTGATGCAGGGTTTTATCGTTGGCAATTATCAAGACCAATTCCCGGAAGCGATTAAGCAATTGGGACAATGGGCTAAATCCGGCAAATTGAGGTATACTGAAACAATTATTCATGGATTTGATCAGTTACCTACTGCGTTGCTGGGATTGTTTAAAGGAAAAAATACCGGAAAAATGATTGTTGAAGTATAATTCATACCTTGTAACACTATATAAACCAAATCTATGCCTTTATTAGCAGCTATATCGAAAATTGATTTTCCTTTTAAAGTGGATCAACAAGAAGTAAAACAATACGCAAAAGATTTCTTTGCGACTTCCTTTCCACAGGTGGAAAGAATGTTAAGCGCTTTTGATAACACGGAGATTAAAACGAGAAATCTGTGTAAACCACTTGATTACTATTCCTCTCTACATACTTTTGAGGAACAGAACAAGGTGTTTATACAACTTGCCCTTGACTATTCCGTCAAAGCGGTGGAAGAATGTCTGGCTACTGCAAAAATTAAAAAGGAAGAAATTACGGATCTTATTTTTGTCTCATCTACCGGACTCGCTACTCCGAGTTTAGACGCTCTGATCATAAACAAAATGAGATTAAATCCATTCATCAGTCGTATCCCTATTTTCGGTTTGGGCTGTGGTGGAGGTGTTTCCGGTTTTTCGAAAGCAAATATTCTTGCTAAATCCAATCCGGATGCGGTCGTTTTGCTTGTTGCCGTAGAACTTTGTTCCCTGACTTTTTTACGAAATGATTTCAGTAAAAGTAATTTTATCGGATCCAGTTTATTTTCCGATGGAGTATCTGCCAGCATCATTACCGGAGACAATCATGAAACTAAAACAAAAAATGAAATCTCTTTCCTGGCCACTCAAAGCAAATTGTATTACGATACTTTGGATATTATGGGTTGGGAATTTCTGGGTACTGGATTTAAAGTGGTGTTTTCACAAAATATTCCAGCCTTTATTTCCAAAAATGTTCGCTCCGATGTCACTTGCTTTTTGGCAAAATACAAACTGACACTCTCAGATATCAAGAACTTTATTTTTCATCCGGGCGGGAAAAAAGTGCTGACAGCATACGAAGAAGCGCTTTCAATGAATGAAGATTCCCTGAATAATACCAGAGAGGTGATGGTAAATTATGGCAATATGTCGAGCCCGACGGTTTTATATGTTATGGAAAATTTCTTTAAGGAGGGTTATGAAGAAGGTTATGGATTAATGCTATCGGTGGGACCTGGATTTTCGACAGAAATGGTATTGTTACAAATGAAAATATCGCAAAGATGATTTTTAGTCTGTTTATAATTTTGTTTATTCTATTAAGAATCGGCGAATTACTACTTTCCAAAAGGAACGAAAAATGGTTGTTGCAAAATGGTGCCATTGAATACGGTAGTGAACATTATCCGTGGATGGTATTGCTTCACGCTGGTTTTATCGTTGCACTGGTTATTGAATATGTGACAAAACCTATAAATTCATACAGTTTGGTTTTAATAGTGCTGTATTTTTTATTGATTGTTTTTAAAGCATGGATAATTTTAACTCTTGGAAAATTCTGGAACACTAAAATATACCGTGTCAAGAATTTCTCACTCATTAAAAAAGGGATGTATAAATACATTAAACATCCTAACTATTTGATTGTCGTTGCAGAAATAGCTATTATACCTCTTGCTTTTCATTTGTATTACACTGCCGTCGTATTCTCCTTGCTTAATCTGATGATGTTGTCTGTACGAATTAAAGAGGAAAATAAAGCTTTGCAAAGTTGAAGAGACTCTACTAAATAAAAAAAGGTCGTTGTTAAGGTGAAAATCACACCTTTAACAACAACCTTTTCATTTTAGTATCTGTAGCTATTTTATACTTTTATTTACAAAGGACGACACATCAATAACATCCTGATTGTCATTATCAAACTGAACTTCCACGCTATCTCCTACTGTAGTTAAAGGAAACTCGTTTGAGATTTGAGAGGATCCGACGAATATGGATTTACTTTTTTTCAACGTGAAATAATAAAAGGTATTTCCGTTTTTAATGTCTCCGTTTATACGTGTAATGACAGATGTAATCAGATTCTTTACGGTTTTACTTTTAGCATTGATTTTATTACCGGTGGTGTTAAAAACATTTTTATAGGACATCAAGGCTTCTCTCAACGTATTTCCAACTCCAACGATGGTATAATCCTGAATGGCTACCATGGCATACATTTTCACCAGGCCGGCATTGTCTTTCAAAGTCATCACATAGGTTGGGATATTGTTGATGTTGTAAGGTATGGGAGCTGATGTTGAATAACCCTTTTCCTGAACTTTACCTTTGGCAGAATTTCGGGCCGCCCATTCTGTAGCGCCGCTTTGTTTGTACCAAACAGCCTTTTTGTTTCTGGTATTGACTAAAACAAAACCAACAGTAGATTCATCAGCGCCAACAGAGGTCAATCCGGTATACCAATAGGCCTGATTATCGTCGCCGTAAACCAATGAAACAGGTTCTGTAATCTTCAGTTTATTTTCATTGGAAAAATTCCAGTAACCTTCTACAAAATTTCCCCAATTATTAAGTTGAGTTTCTACAAAGTCAGCGGGTTGAATCCGGTCAATCCAAGCTGGTGCATCCTTAATCTGATACTCTTTAATTTCACCCGTTTGTGCATTTAAAACGATGACGCCATTGGCTTCATCACCTGAAAAACCGATCGTTTTTTTAAATTTTGTCACGACCCAATAAGGGATACCTGCATCGTCAATTTCAAACGAATAGTCGGTTAAACCCTGGAAAAAATAGCCCTTAAAATACAGGTATCTTTTCAGATTATCAAAAAGGAAAGCCTCCGATTGGTATTTGATGTAGATGCTCTTTCCATTCACCTCCTGAACAAGTTTGACATCGCGTTCATTGGTCGCATTCACCATCACATAGCCATTGGCACCCTGACTGTTGCTAAGCCATTTAAAAAAGCCGGAATGCAAAAGAGGTGCTACCCAGTATAATTCATTGTTGACTTTCTGAATATTGAATGTCCCAAGTCTGACCTGACTACCGAGAGCCGGTTGTGAACCCAGCACCTTATCACCCAATAATTGAGCTAATTCCTGATCGACCACACGTATTTTATCCAAAGAAATAGGCAACATGTGATTGGATAAATTTTTCCCGACGTCTACCTGGCCTATCAATTTTCGATAATCCTGACTTCTGAACAAGGCCCAGGAGCTGATAGCCGGAAATACGGTAATGTATAACAGCAAGATTGAAAGCAGAATGATGGGAACTCTGCCAATATTTTTAAAATTAAACCGGATATTCTGCTCTCCAACGACAGTGAATAGTTGCTCCTTTGTATTCAGGATAATCCATAAAGCAATTAATACCATCAAAATGAAGGGAAAATCCCTGAAACCGTAGTTGATGACCGGCTGAAAAAGAAAGATTAGGATGACACCTGCAATAAGTGTAATCAGGATGTTCTTAAGTTTGTTCATCTTTGGAAGGTTTTTAAACATTATTTTACAAATCTAAAGTAAAAAATCCATGTAGCATGCTCATTTATTTAAATTCAATAGGTAATCTATTGATAGTTGATTGTTTTTACTCATTTTAATGAGTCTGGTATAAATATGAAAAATTTGATGTAATTTTATTCCCAAATAATGAATCATTATACTGAAAGAAAAATAATCCAATTTCAATTAAAGATGTAATTCTCCGGATTTTTTAATTAAAACATTAAAATCAAAAATCATGTCAAAAGAAAAAATTCTTAAAGAAAAATCAGACAAAAAAGCGCCTGAAAAAAATCTGAAGGAAAAACGTGCCGCTAAAGCCGCCAAAAAAGAAAGTAAAAAAGGGAATTAACTTCGAGTTCCTGACTTTCGGTATTTACAGAAAAGCCCACTAAGTAGTGGGCTTTTCTTGTTTTATTAAAAACTCTCTTCCAATCAATATATGTGAAAGATGTAACACTTCCAAAAAATTATGTAACAACTTTCCATCCTAATATCATCAAATTTGTTTTTCAAAAAGTAATGAGTTTAATATACGAATCGACACCTATACTTTCTAAGAATACCGGATATTGAAGCCTACAGGCTAAATAAACCGGCTACCAAAACATAAAAGGAATGAAAGAGAAAGCAGAAAAGCGGAACACTGTTTACCGTTTCTTGCCGGCAGAGATTGAGGGATTGGATGCCCTTGCTGAACTAGCACTTGATTTGCGATGGTCCTGGGATCATTCGGCAGATGAGGTTTGGCGGCAACTGGATCCTGATTTATGGGATATTACTCACAATGCATGGGGAGTATTGCAAACGGTTTCCAAAGATCAGTTACTGTTTGTCATGTCCGATCCCATTTTTCGAAAAAAAATTGACGAGCTTCTGCAATTCAAAAAAGACGCAGATTCTGTTCCGGCCTGGTTTCAACAAAACTTTCAGGAGTCTCCCCTCACCTGTGTGGCTTACTTTAGCATGGAATTTATGCTGAGTGAAGCGCTTCCGATATATTCAGGAGGACTGGGAAATGTAGCCGGTGATCAGCTTAAGGCGGCCAGCGATTTGGGTGTTCCTGTAGTAGGAATAGGTTTGTTGTATCAACAAGGTTATTTTCGCCAGGAAATTGACAAATGTGGTGAACAGCAGGCTCTTTTCCCTTACAACGACCCCGGACAATTACCCATCACCCCTTTGCGTGAATCAAATGGTGAATGGTTGCGGCTGGAAATTTCTCTTCCGGGTTATTCGGTATGGCTTCGTGCCTGGCAAGTTCAGATTGGAAGAATTAAGCTTTATCTGCTGGATAGCAACGATGTCGCCAATTTTCCGGTACACCGTGGAATAACGGGTGAATTGTACGGAGGAGGCTCAGAGCTCAGGCTAAAACAGGAAATGGTGCTTGGTATCGGTGGTTGGAAACTGCTGAAGGCTCTTGGCATTCAACCTCAGATTTGTCACCTCAACGAAGGTCATGCAGCATTTGCCATCCTGGAACGCGCCTATAGTTTTATGAAGGAGACAGGACAATCTTTTGAAGTGGCTCTTGCAGCAACCAGATCCGGGAATCTATTTACAACGCATACGGCGGTACCTGCAGGTTTTGATTTTTTTTCAGCCTCACTGATTGAACAATATCTTGGTGAATATGCCAAACAAAAACTGGGTATTTCAATAGACCAATTGTTGGCTTTGGGTCGTAAGGATCCGTCGAATAAATCGGAAAATTTCAATATGGCCTATCTGGCTATTCGTGGTAGTGGATCAGTGAATGGCGTGAGTCGTCTGCATGGAGAAGTTAGCCGTCGTATTTTTGGATCCCTTTTTCCAAAATGGCCCATTCATGAAATACCGGTAGCTCATATAACGAACGGTGTGCATATGCCAACCTGGGATTCCAAAGAGGCAGATGAAATATGGACGGAATGTTGCGGCAAAGACCGATGGTTGGGAACAAATAAAACGCTTGAACAAGATATTCGTCGGGTTTCCGATGAACGACTCTGGGAAATGCGCCTCAATGCCAACAAAACATTGATCAAATTTGCAGGTGAACATCTTTCCAGACAATTGCTTGGCTCTGGTCACACACCCGAGGTTGTTGAAGATGCCAAACATTTATTTGATCCCAATGTCTTGACACTGGGCTTTGCAAGACGTTTTGCGACCTACAAACGCCCCAATTTATTACTTCATGATCCGGCACGTTTACTACGGTTGTTGTCCAATCCGGAATTTCCGGTCCAATTAATCATTTCCGGTAAAGCTCACCCATCCGATCAGGAAGGTCAGGATTTAATCAAAGAATGGATTCAATTTATCAGGCAAAAAGGCTTACGTCCACCTGTTATTTTCCTAAGTGACTATGATATGAGAATTTCTGAAAAACTGGTTCAGGGCGTTGATGTATGGATCAATACACCACGACGTCCCTGGGAAGCCAGTGGAACCAGTGGTATGAAAGTACTTGTAAACGGCGGAATTAATCTGTCTGAACTTGATGGTTGGTGGGCTGAAGCGTACACACCTGAAATTGGCTGGGCAATTGGTGACGGTCATGAACATGTTGACGACACGGCTTGGGACGCTATAGAAGCAGAACAACTGTATTCGATACTGGAACAAAAAGTGGCGCCCGAATTCTACCATAGGAATAAAAAAGGTATTCCAACGGCATGGATATCAAGAATGCGCGAAAGTATGGCAAAGCTAACGCCCAGATTTTCTGCAGACAGAAGTGTGAGGGAATACACCGAAAGGCATTATTTACCAGGCGCGGCAGCCTATTTGGAACGTGCTGCCAACAAAGGAGAAAAAGGAAAGCAACTTGCTGACACGATGCAGAAACTGGAACAACATTGGGATTCCATCCATTTCGGAGAAGTATATGTAGAAACTATTGAGAATCAGCATCTGTTTGAAGTTCAGCTATTTTTCAAGGATTTAGACCCGGAGACCTTACAGGTTGAGTTATTCTCAGATGGGTTGAACGAAGAAGCACCATCCGTTCAAATCATGAATCGGGGAAAAATGGTAGAAGGAGAACTCACCGGTTATCAATATCACACATCGGTATCAGCTGCCCGACCTGTATCAGACTTTACAGCAAGGGTTATTCCAACTATTCCAACGGTATCGGTTCCGCTTGAAATTTCGAAAATCTTGTGGGAACATTGATCGGTACAACAAATTTTAATCAATAAAAAAACCAAACATTATGGAAACGTTAAAAATTAAAAAAGTATTGATTGCGATGGATTACGATGAGACATCACAAAAAGTGGCAGAAGTAGGTTTTTCAATGGCAAAAGCCATGAATGCTGAAACAATATTGCTTCATGTCATTTCCGAAAAACTGGTTTATTATTCATCGTATGATTTTATGCGTGAATTGCGGGTTGATGTCATGGAGGATTTAAAAAAATCAACACAGGCATTTCTGGATAAAGCAAAAAAACACCTGGGTGATGAATCCATTCAAACTATTTTGAAAGAAGGTGCCATTGCTGAGACTATCTTAAAAACTGCTAAAGACTTGCATGTCGATGTCATTGTTATGGGTACCCATAGTCGAAAATGGCTGGAGAACATCATCCTTGGAAGTGAAGCTGAAGATGTATTAAAAAAAACGACCAAACCGCTTTTTATCGTTCCAACAAGAAGAGAGAATTAATTTCAGAATACGAAAATCCATTTGAAAGAAGTCATCAGATATGCAAAAAAGTATTGCTAAAATGAAGAACCTTTTTAAGGTTTTCGGCCCGGGTGTCATTACTGGTGCGGCAGATGATGATCCTTCAGGTATCGCAACTTATACACAAACCGGTGCAAAATTCGGTTATGGTCAACTATGGACAGTGATATTAATGCTGCCACTTATGACAGCTATTCAAGAAGCCTGTGCACGGATTGGAGCCGTAAGCGGTCATGGTTTAGCAGCCGTAATCAAAGCAAATTATAGCAAGAAAGTACTATATTCAGCTGTATTTCTTGTCGTTGCTGCAAATACAATTAATATTGGTGCGGATATTGGTGCTCTCGCTGCAGCAGCTCAACTGCTTATTCATGTTAATTTTGCTATTCTTACGTTAGGTTTTACGGCTCTGATTTTAATTCTGGAAATTTTCACTACCTACCGGGTTTATTCACGTATTTTAAAATGGTTAGCCCTGACTTTATTAGCCTATCCGATTACGGTCTTTATGGTTAACCAACCCTGGTCGACAATTATCTCCGCTACCTTTGTGCCGCATGTGGAATTAAATTTTGAGTTTTTCTTCATCATTACAGGGATCTTGGGTACAACAATATCTCCTTACATGTTTTTCTGGCAAACCTCGCAGGAAGTGGAGGAGGAAAAGGCCCAACATTTAATGAGTCGGTATGGAAAGCCTAAGATTGGGGGAAAATTTATCAAAAATATGCGGATTGATAATTTCGTGGGCATGTTATTTTCGGAAATCGCTACCTGGTCTATCATTGTGGTGGCGGCTACAGTTTTACATCAGAATGGTATTACGAACATTGCATCAGCCGCCGATGCCGCCAAGGCACTGGAGCCACTTGTTCAGACTTTCCCGAATGCCGGTTTCTTATCCAAACTGATTTTTGCTATAGGAATTATTGGTCTTGGTTTATTAGGCATTCCCGTATTATCCGGCTCAGCGGCTTATGCTTTATCTGAAGCCTATAATATGAAACAAGGACTTAACCTTAAATTAAAGAAAGCTCATGGTTTTTATGGGGTAATTACTATTGCAACGATCATTGGTTTAATAATTAACTTTGTTGGCATTAATCCAATTAAGGCTCTTGTTTTTACCGCCGTTTTTAATGGTGTGGCGGCGGTACCTTTAATATTTTTAATTGCCCGAATAGCCCGTAATAAGAAAATTATGGGTGAATACCGCAGTGGATGGTTGTCTAATACGGTGGTTTGGATTACATTTTTAGTGATGTTAGCATCCGCTATCGCCATGTTTTACACATTAGCTCAAGGATAATTTGTACTTCCATAAAATATTTGCAAAATGAAAAAAAAATCTGGTGAAAGAAAATTTCCTATTGTTTGTGTAGGAGGCTCAGCCGGTGGACTCGACGCCTATATCCGTTTATTAAAACATCTGCCGGACGATATGGGTGTTGCCATAGTTATTGTTAATCACTTGAGAACGGTAGCCACAATGCTCCATGAAATCCTCCCTCAATATACAAAAATGCCGGTGGAATTAATTACTGAAAAATTGGATATCGAGCCCAACCATGTGTTCATTATTCCAGAAAAACGCGATTTACACGTTTTAAATGGCGAGTTTCACCTTAAGCCTATATCAAAACCCTGGGGATGGCCCGATGTAATTACGGTTTTTATGCTTTCTCTAACTGAAAATTGGAATGGAAAATTGATCGCTGTCATTGTGTCCGGTTATGATGGTGATGGAGCAGAAGCTTTGAGTGACATAAAAGAAGTGGGTGGCATTACCATTGCCCAAAAACCCGAAACTGCCGGACAACCGGATATGCCTGAGAGTGCCATATCAAGCGGATATATCGATTTTATCCTTTCACCGGAGAATATTGCAGCTGAAATTGTACGTATTGCTAAAACGAGTTAATAAACGAACAAACACTACTTAAGATGAATATTTCAGAAAATACTAAAAACAAGATCATTGACACCGCTCAAGAGATGGTTGCCAACGATAAAGGTCTTTTAGCTATGGATGAAAGCAAACCGACCATTGATAAACGATTTGCCAAATTGGGAATTTCACAGACTGAGGAGCTCAGACGTACCTATCGCGAAATGATCGTGACTACTCCGGGGCTTAATGAAAGCATTAGTGGAGCCATTCTGTTTGATGAGACGATACATCAAAAGTTGAAAGACGGAACATCCTTTATCAAAGCTCTGACCGATTTGGGAATCATTCCAGGAATCAAAGTAGATGCCGGTGCAAAAGATATGGCAGGACATCCGGGAGAAAAAGTGGCCGAAGGTCTGGATGGTTTACGCGACCGCCTCAAAGAATATGCCCAAATGGGTTTGCGATTTGCCAAGTGGCGAGCTGTCATTGCCATAGACAAAGATCTTCCATCAAGGGCATGTATGGAGGCCAACGCACATGCATTGGCGCGTTATGCTGCCTTGTGTCAGGAAGCCGGACTCGTTCCGGTAGTTGAGCCGGAAGTACTCATGGATGGAGATCATACCTTGGAACGATGTCTGGAAGTTACTGAAGAAGTGCTGCACGTTGTTTTCGAACAAATTCATACCCAGGGAGTCTTGCTTGAAGGGATGATTCTTAAAGCCAATATGGTGCTTCCCGGATTGGATTGTCTAAATCAGCCATCGGTAGACGAAGTGGCAGATGCAACCGTTCATTGCTTGTTAAGAGTTGTTCCTGCTGCTGTTCCGGGAATTGCATTTTTGTCGGGAGGACAATCCTCAGAACTGGCTTCTGCCCGTTTGAATGCCATGAATGTTCGATTTAAGTCCAGACTACCCTGGGAATTGGCCTTTTCGTTTGCCCGAGCTATTCAGCAACCAGCCATGGGAATTTGGCATGGAGAAAAAGCAAATGTTTCCGATGCTCAAAAAGCTTTGTATCACCGGGCTAAATGCAATTATTATGCTCGCAGAGGTGAATACAATGCAACAAAGGAAAACAAGTAGTATTACTGATTTAGGGTGTTTTATAAGGAATGGTAAAATAGAAAGTGGATCCTTTGCCTGGTTCACTTTCAACCATGATGCATTGGCATTTTTTGATAAATAATAAAGGTGGGATTGATAGTTCATAAGTGAATTATGTAACAATTTTCAAATGTAATGTAACAATTTTTCGAATTATAATTATCAACTTCGGATTGAAAATATTTAGTGCCATAAATCGATTTAGTTGCTTCATTATCTGTATATTAAAAATCACATAGCAAAGCAATGCAAACTAAGATTTCATCTTTTAAGCATGAATAAAGCTATTTCTATTTTAAAAAAGACCTTAAAAGTAATTTTATGGGTAATAATAGGCTATGTATTATTACTGCTACTAGTTGCTGCGCTTATACAAATTCCTGCTATTCAGTTAAAAGTGGCTCATTTTGCCACTTCTTTTGTCAGCGATAAAACGCATACAAAGGTGGAATTGAAAAAAATAAACATTCACTTTCCAAAATCCATAGTAATTGAAGGACTTTACCTGGAAGATCTTCAGAAAGACACGTTGATCTATGCCAAACAAGCAAAAATAAACATTGCTTTCAAAGACCTGTTTATAAACAAGATACATCTGAGTTCTTTGGTTTTAACGGATCTTGTTTTAAAAGTTAACCGATCGGATAAAGACTCCCTTTTCAATTATAATTTTCTACTTACGGCTTTTAGTAACCCCACAAAGCAGAAAACCCCATCAACTCCCTGGACATTTAACATTGATCAGGCTAGTTTGAAAAATATCAGACTGCTTTTTGATGATCAAATGGAAGGAATGAACGTTCAGGCAAATCTGAAGCAGTTCAAAGTAAAAGGGGCTTCGGTCGATCTGGAAAAACAGTTGATTGGTTTGGATTTGATAGCCTTATCAAAAAGCAGCATTCTGTACAGTAAAAATGACAGCGTTTCATCAGAGAAAACGGCTGTTGCAAGCAAAACCTTGACTGCAAAGAACCAATGGAAAGTCTCCGTAAAGCAAATTGATTTGAAGGACGATAGACTAAGCTACAACATCGGTAATAAAGCGAAAAAAATAAACGCATTTGATGCTTCCCATTTGAGTTACAGACAGATCACGCTGAAAGCTTCCGATTTACTTTATTCATCCGATTTGACAGAACTATCTATCGAGAAATTTTATGCAGTCGATCAGAATGGCTTTACCATTACAAAATTCGAAACTGATTTCAGGATGGATGAACATTCCATCAGCGCCAAAAATATACTGGCTAAGACATCGAATTCATCGCTGGAGGGTGATTTACTTTTAAGCTATAAATCCTTAAATTCGCTGGTGGATTCCATGCAATATGCAAATCTGCATGCCGATGTGAAAAAAATGAGCATCTATAATGCAGATGTGTTGTATTTTAGCCCTTTACTTTCCGAACAATCTTTTTTCAAGAATAGCAATACAACTACAACCGCTTCCGGAGTTATCAGCGGGACATTAACAAATCTGAAAGGTGAAAATCTGGAGATTCACACAGGTACCAATACCAGTTTGAAAACCGATTTTAACATTACAGGCTTACCCGATTTTAAAAAGGCGGTGTTTCATTTTCCCAATTTGAGAATCAGCTCCGGTCGAAAAGATATCGCTATGATAGCCGGCCCTTCCCTACCTGAAAGTATAGAACTTCCTGAAAACATCAGTTTGCAGATTGCGTTTAACGGAGCAATGAAATCCTTTAAAACGACCATAGGTATGAGTTGCAGCTTTGGATCTGCCCACCTTTATGCGATGATTGATCCAAAAGAAAACTTCAGCACCAAAGTGACCTTCACCCATTTTGATCTGGGTCGACTATTAAAGGACAGAAAAATGTATGGACCGGCAACTTTAACGGCTGAAGCCATCGGACATGGGCTGGATATGAAAACCATTCAGGCAAAAATTAAGGCTGAAGTATCACAGATCTATTTGAATCAATACGACTATCACAACCTGATGGTGGATGGTCGGATATCCGGTCGGGAATTCGAAGGAAAAATCAATCTGAATGATTCCAATGCGATGTTGGATTTTGATGGCCTAGTCAATTTAAATCCCAGACAGGAATACTATAAATTTCGTTTAAATTTGAAAGGAGCCAATCTAAAAAAGCTTCATTTTACGGAAACAGACACCCGGATAGGTTTACTTGCCTTCGCCGATTTAAAAGGTAGTACAGCAAACAATATCAACGGAAAAGCCAAAATATCCAACATCCTGATCATGCATGAAGGCAAAAAATACAGGCTTGATTCATTTTTGGTGGCTTCCATCAACGAACCTAAAAAAAGCGAATTAAGCTTAAAGAGTTCACTGATAGGCATTAAATATTCAGGAAGCCTCTCACCTACCAAAATTTCGGCAGAGCTCACCGCCTTGATCAACAACTATTTTCCGATTTCCAGCCTAGATAAGAAGTCAGGCCAGGTCAAACAAAAAAAATCCACCGAACCTCAGAATTTTAATTTTGAGATCCAGCTTCACAACCATCCCATCATTTCAGAAGTGTTCCTGCCTCAACTAAAAGAGTTTGAACCCGGATTGATCAAAGGTAGTTTTGACAGTGAGAAAAGCGAGCTGAAACTGAATGCGAACATGCATAAAATCGTTTATGGCAGCACCGTGATAAACGACCTTGCAGTTATTGTAAGCTCAGATTTATCGGCCTTGAACTACAAAATATCCACAAGTTCTATTTTAAACACTCAAGTGAAATTTGACAACTTATTGTTGGAGGGTAAACTGGCAGATCAACGCATTTTTGCCAATATATCGTCCATAGATCAAAAGCAGAATAAAAAACTCCAGATCCATTCTGAAATTGTAATGGATCAAAACGACTATAAAATAACGCTCGACCCAAAGGAATTCTACCTGATGGACGACCGCTGGGACATTGCTGCTGACAATTACATTAAAGTGGGTAAACAGGGTTTCCTGATTCATCATTTCAATATCCAAAAGGGAGAAAGTCAGATCAATATTACCTCCGTCAACGATAAATTCAAGGATGATCTAAGCCTTGAAATTAGGAATTTCAAACTGGATGACGTTTCCAGAATCATTGAAAAGGATACCAGTTTCGTGAAAGGGAAAGTGGATGGAAATGTGTTGCTAAAGAGCGTGAACAACTCGTATGGTATCATCGCTGATGCCAAGATTAGCGACCTGTTTGTCCGGAATATTCCTATTGGAAATTTATCCCTGAAAGCAGAAAATCCTACTTCGGAGAAATTTGACATAGATGTCAGATTATCGGGAGCAGACAACAACCTGACTGCAAATGGTTCATATATTCCCAACGGTGGAGATCATTCCATTAATCTAAAAATGGCCATCCAATCGCTTTCTATGCAAACCCTTAAAGCCTTTTCGTTTGGACAAATAACAGATGCATCCGGTAGTCTTTCCGGAAAATTTCAGGTACAAGGCAGCACCTCAGCACCTGAAGTAACCGGTGAAATAGTTTTTAGCAATGCTTTTGTCACACCAGCCATTCTGAATAATCGCCTGGAATTAAAACAGGAGACCGTTCAGATAAAAAACGATGGAATCTATTTCAATTCATTTACTATTTTAGATGCCAAAAAGCATGCTATTAACATAGATGGCGTGGTTCATATGAAAAATTTCAGCGATTTCATTTTTGACTTACACATCAATTCAAAAGACTTTTTGTTATTCAACTCAACGGCCCGTAACAACAAAGAATATTTCGGCAGAATGGTCATTGACAGTAAAATAGATATCAGCGGGCCTCTGACGCTGCCTGTTGTAAATGCCCGGTTGAAAGTTAAGAAAGGCTCCTACTTTACTTTTGCTGTGCCGGAAGAGAAACTGTCAGCGGATAAAGGTGAAGGCATCGTTGAATTTGAAGATACCTTGATACAAAATCCAATTCTTTATGGATCAGTCCAAAAAGAAGCCACTAAATCAACCCTGACAGGATTTGATCTTTCCTCCATCATCGAAATTGATAAACAAGCGACCTTGCGATTGCTGATTGATCCGGCATCAAGCGACTCTTTGGTGGTTAGAGGCGAAGCTGCATTAAGTTTTGCCATAGACCGGAGTGGTAAAATGAGTCTGACGGGAGCTTACAACTTAGAGGAAGGCAGTTACGTCGTTTCGCTGGAATCTGTCATTAAAAGAAAATTCGATATTGAATCGGGTAGTACCATCATTTGGAATGGAGATCCAATGAGTGCTGATATTTCCATCAACGCCATTTATGAAGTCAGAACTTCCCCCATTGATCTTGTTGCAGATCAGATGATTGGTCTGAGTGAAGCAGATATCAATGCCTACAAGCAACGTTACGCATTTCTGGTCTATCTGAAACTGCGCGGAGAATTATTAAAACCTGAAATCAGTTTTGAAATTAAGCTGCGTCCTGAGGATAAAGGCATTCTAAACGGTGCAGTTAATGCAAAATTAACCCTTCTGAATGAAGATCCGTCCGCACTGAACAAGCAAGTATTCGCACTATTGGTTTTGGGTCGGTTTATTCAGGAAAATCCATTGCAGACCGAAACCAGCGGTGTCTCCTCTGCAGCTCGTGCCACAGTGGGGAAATTACTATCGGCTCAATTAAATCAGCTGAGTTCAAAATTGGTGTCTGGCGTAGAATTGAATTTTGATGTACAATCCTATGACGAATATCAATCGGGACAAGCACAGGGAAGAACGCAGGTGGATATTGGTGTAAAAAAGCAACTTTTCAATGAACGGTTGAGCGTTCAGGTAGGTGGAGTTGTCGATGTGGAAGGTGAAAAAGCAAAACAAAATTCGGCCAGCAACATAACCAGTGATGTAACAGTTGAATACAAACTAACAACTGATGGTCGTTACCGCTTGAAGGGATTCAGACACAACCTATACGAAGGTGCTATCGATGGTCAGCTGGTCGAGACCGGAGCAGGTATACAATATGTACGGGATTTCAATAAATGGAAATATTTCTTAAAAGCTCCAAGAGTAAGTGGTGAATCAACAAAACGAAAAAAAAGCAATGAAACGGTCAAAAAATAGTAAATGTGCGATGCTCCTGGCATGTATGTTTCTTGCTTCATGCAGTGGAACAAAGCATTTGCCGGCAGGTGAAAAGCTTTACACCGGAGCAGAAATAAAATTGGAATCAACCGATCACATCAGCAACAAAGGATCTATAAAATCGGTTGCCAAAGACGCCATACGTCCCCTGCCCAATAAGACTTTTTTAGGCATGCGACCCAAATTATGGATGTATATGAAATCCGAAAAAACCAAAAAGAAAGGCTTAAATAAATGGTTTAATAAAAACGGGGAATTGCCTGTTTATTTGAGTTCTATAAAGCCAACAACCACCTCATCCATCATCGATTCCAAATTATTTAATATTGGGATATTCAACAGTTTGACCGAATTTAAGATTGTTGAAAAGAAGCATACAGCAAAAATAATATACACCAGTTACATCCATGCGCCCTATACCATCAAGGAACTGATTTATTCCATTTCGGACGATAGTATCCGTCATATACTTCAGACTGACACGGAGAAATCGTTCCTGAAACCAGGTGACAAATACAATCTTGAATTATTGAGAGCAGAAAGATTGCGCATCGATGTTTTATTGAAAAATAAAGGTTATTTCTACTTCAGTCCGGATTATTTACTTTTTAAATCGGACACCTCCGAAATGAATAAAACCATTTCTTTCAGGCTGACTTTAAAAAATACGACCCCTAAAAATGCCCTGACAGTCTATCACATCAACAGGGTATTTATCGACCAGGATTATTCGTTGAATGCCGACACTTCACGGAGGAAAAAAGACACCATCCGATACGAAAACAGTATCTTTTTGGGAAGACAATCCGATAAGACCATCAGACCAAGTGTTATCCTTCGTTCGGTTTACCTGAGAAAAGGAGAAATCTATACCAGAAAGAACCACGACATCACGCTAAACCGCTTAATGTCCATGGGTAATTTCAAGTTTGTCAGTGTAAAATTTACGGACAGCGACACGCTGGCTCCGGGATATCTGGATGTGAGCATTTTAATGACCCCGATGACCAAACATACCTTCAGGGCTGAAATAGATTTTGTGTCAAAATCAAACAACTTCATGGGACCACGAATGGACTTCAGTTACCTGAACAGAAACACCTTTAAGGGAGCTGAGTTACTGAATCTCAATATAGCAGGATCCTTTGAGGCTCAGGTTGGTGGAAACAATCTTTTATCCTACTCCGTAGCACCACAGGCCGAATTAACTTTTCCAGGAATATTGATTCCTTTTAAAGTAATAAGGACCAATAGTTTGTATGCGCCAAAAACCCATTTTTCGCTTTCGTACAATTATATGAGAAGGGTCAACTATTTCGATATGCAAACCCTTCAATTCACGTATGGTTTTAAATGGAAAGATGTTCTGATTAAAGAACAGGAACTAAACCCCGTCATGATCAGTTTTGCTTCACTCGCAAACAAATCTACCCTATTCACAGACTTACTGGAAAAAAATCCCTTCCTGAAAAAAAGTTACGAGGAACAATTTATAGTCGGTGGTAGTTATGCTTTCACTTATAATGAACAACTGGGGATAGAAAAAAAGATGCAATACTATTTTCATCTGGAAACAGAGGCATCCGGTAATTTCATTTCTTTGGCCAAATCCATTACCGGAGAAAAAATTTCATCCGAAAATCCAGCTACCATTTTTGGTTCTGCCTATTCACAGTATGCAAAACTAAGTGTAGACGGACGTGCTTATTACACGTTTGCAGATAAAAATAAAGTGGCGATCAGACTTTTTGCCGGTGCGGCCAAACCTTATGGCAATTCCTCTGTTTTACCTTATAGCAAACAATTTTTCAGTGGCGGGCCAAACAGTCTCCGGGCATTCCCCATCAACTCTATGGGACCTGGCACCTATCAACAGAATGCCAACAACACCGGATTCCTTCAAATGGGAGGCGATGTGAAATTAGAAACAAATGCAGAATACCGTTTCAATATCTATAAATTTTTTAAAGGTGCCTTGTTTGCAGATGCAGGGAATGTTTGGCTGTTGCAATCAAATCCTACCCTGAATGTCGACCCTTTTTCCTTTGCAAAATTTGCCGATGAAATAGCAGTCGGAGCTGGTTTCGGACTGAGAATGGACCTGACGTTTTTCATCCTTCGGTTTGATCTGGCCATGCCTCTAAGAAAGCCATGGCTGGAGCAAAATCACCGATGGGTTACCAATCAGATCAACTTTGCAGACCCTTCCTGGAGAAACGATAACCTGGTTTTAAATGTAGCTATCGGATATCCTTTTTAAACAAGGTAGTACTATTAATTCTAACTAAAACCACAAAATCATGAAAGAGAAGAAAAATGAGTTAAATGGATATCCGGTTTATCCCCCCGAAGAAGACATTTACATTCAAGCGTTAAAAGAGAGTTCCATATCTCCTGAGGCAATTTCCAAAACCATCGTATCAAAAAAAGAGGAACAAGTGGAAATTGATACGGTCAAAGATTTATCCGACATTGACTTAGATGTGCCCGGTTCAGAATTGGACGACGAGCAGGAAATCATTGGTAATGAGGATGAAGAAAACAATTATTACAGTTTAGGTGGGGATGCCCACGAAAATCCTTAAGAGAATAAAGGTGAATAACGACTATTAAAATTTGAAAAAATGAAAAAAATGAACAAAGTATTAATTGCGCTTGATTATGATCAAAGCGCAAAGAAAGTGGCTGAACAAGGGTTTTTATTGGCTCAAACCATGGGAGCTCAAGTAGTCTTGCTGCATGTAATCTCTGACCCGGTATATTACGCATCCACAGAATATTCACCCATAATGGGTTTTACGGGTACCTTGGATCAATATCCATTGCAATTTGATACGACGAAAGGATTGGAAAAGGCAACACTCCATTTTCTGGAAAAATTTAAAGAACATCTGGGCGATGATAGCATTCAAACAGTGGTCAAAAATGGCGATTTTTCTGAAGCCATAATAAAGACTGCAAAAGACTTGCATGCTGATGTTATTGTTATAGGTTCTCACAGCCGTAAATGGTTGGAAGATATAGTCATGGGAAGTGTCACCAAGGAAGTATTGCAACACACGACTATTCCACTATTCATTATTCCAACAGGGAAAAAGGGCTAAAACAGGTATAGAAGCATTTTCGGAAACAAAGTTGAATAAACTTGCATTGTACGTCCAATATTTATCCATAAGAAAATGGAAATGCCGGAGAATTAGTACGAACAATGTGGTATTTTTTACTTTAATTTGTATAAATATGTAATAAACCCCTCATGAAAGTAGAAAAGAAGAAACCAACGGTATCTTCAAAAGAAAAATCAGCTGAAACTTACAGGTTTCCAATAGTCGGCATCGGTGCTTCTGCCGGCGGCCTGGAGGCTTTTGAGCAATTTTTAGGTCATGTACCTGAAAACAGCGGAATGGCTTATGTTGTGATTCAACACCTGGATCCTACTCAAAAAGGCATGCTTCCGGAATTGCTTCAGCGAATTACCAAAATGAAGGTTTTTCAGGTAAAAGACCGAATGGTTGTAATGCCAAACTGTGTCTATGTCATACCTCCCAATAAAAGTATGACGATACTGAAGGGCGTGCTTCGTTTATCTAAACCAATTGAAGAAAGAGGTTTACGTCTTCCTATAAATACTTTCTTTCGCTCGCTGGCCGAAGAAAGACTGGAACGAAGTGTAGGAGTCATACTTTCAGGTATGGGGTCAGATGGAAGTTCCGGCATTCGGGCTATCAAAGAAAAAAACGGTATTGCCATGGTTCAAAGCCCGGGCACCGCAAAATTTGACAGTATGCCCCGCAATGCTATAGAATCCACACAGATTGATTTTGTAGCACCGGCCGACGAGTTGCCTGAAAAAGTACATACGTTCTTTAAACAACTTCCATTTTTCAAATCGGAAACGGAGATCGATGTAGAAGTAAAAGACCATAGCTCCCTCGAAAAAATCAATAGCCTGCTTCGGGCACACACCGGCAACGACTTTTCCTTTTATAAAAAAAACACGGTCTATCGCCGCATCGAAAGGCGCATGGCCGTACATAAAATTGAAAAAATCACTTCGTATGTCCGCTTTTTGCAAGAGAATCCAAAAGAAGTGGATATCCTTTTCAAAGAGCTTATGATTGGTGTCACTAATTTCTTTCGCGATGTCCTGGTTTGGGACAAACTGAAGGAAACAATTGTTCCGGCGATGATCGAGAAGGCGCAACCCGGTGACATCCTGCGTGCATGGATACCAGCTTGTTCTACAGGTGAAGAAGCTTATTCACTGGCTATTGTGTTTAAAGAAGTTCTTGAGAGGATCAATCCACATGGAGGTCTGTCTTTACAAATATTTGCAACAGATCTCGACAACGATGCCATTGAGACAGCCAGAAAAGGTATGTTTTCTGGAAATATTGTGACCGATGTTTCAACCGATCGTTTGAATCGTTTCTTTAATAAAACAGAGGATGGCTTCCGCATCAATACGGAAATAAGGGAAATGATCGTGTTTGCGCAACACAACATTATCATGCATCCGCCTTTTACAAAAATCGATATCCTTTCGTGTCGGAATCTGCTCATTTACATGGATGCCGAGTTGCAAAAAAAGCTGTTTGGTTTGTTTTACTACAGCATCAACCCGGAAGGTATCATGTTGCTTGGAAGCTCTGAATCTCTGGGCACTCAAAGTATGCTTTTTTCTCCCATAGATGTCAAACTAAAAATTTACAAGCGTTCAGATACGTCACTAAAACAGGATTTGCTGAATTTTCCCTCCTCTTTTTCCCGTACCGATACATCCACTATGGAAAATCAAATACCTGTAAAATCTTCCCAAAGTCTGGAGATTCTTGCCAACGAATTGTTGTTGCAACATTTCTCACCACCCGGAGTTTTGGTGAATGAGAATGGGGACATCATTTACTTCAGCGGACGCACAGGAAAATATCTGGAACCTGCAGTAGGAAAAGCAAACCTGAATATTTTCGCTATGTTGCGGGAAGGATTGCGAAACGAATTTCCTGTTGCGTTCCACAAAGCGATTCAATCGAAAGATTCGGTTGTCATACGCAATGTCAAAGTAGGAACAAACGAAGGCAACAAAACAATCAATGTGACCATTCGATGGATAGATAAACCAGAGCCTTTACACGGTATGGTCATGATTATATTCAGTGATATTCCAGAGATTTCCGGACAAAAAAATAAAGAGAAAAAAGGGAACGACCTTTTAGACAGCACGATACAATCCGAATTGAAAAAAGAGTTGCAACACCTGCACGATGAAATGCAGAGTACACTCGAAGAAATGCAAACCTCGGAGGAAGAATTAAAATCGGCCAACGAAGAATTGCAATCCACCAATGAGGAGCTGCAATCCACCAACGAAGAGCTTACAAGTTCCAAGGAAGAAATGCAAAGCTTGAATGAAGAGCTTCAAACAGTTAACGTTGAGTTGCAATCAAAGGTGGATGATTTTTCACGGATTAAAAATGATATGAAGAACCTGCTGAACAGCACGGATATTGCAACCTTGTTTCTCGATAAAGAATTGAATATCCGTCGCTACACCAATCAGGCAACCAAAATTTTCAAACTGATAAAAAGCGACATAGGACGACCATTCACCGATCAGGTTTCTGAACTGATATACCCTGAACTGGCCACGGATGCGATGGAGGTTTTAAAAACACTTACTTTTATTAAAAAGCAGATTCCAACCCAGGACGGGCGATGGTTTTCGATTCGCACCATGCCTTACCGCACCTACGATGACAGAATAGACGGTTTGGTCATCACCTTTTTCAACATTACCGATATCAAACAGTTGGAAGCAGAATTGCATGAAACAGAGCAGATGCATCGGTTGATCCTAAAATCATCGACAGATATTATTATTCGATTATCAACCGACTGGAAAATACTCGAATTTAATACAGAGGCTGAACTTTTTTTCAATAAAAAGCAAAAAGAGGTCATCAACCAAAATTTTATGAAACTGTTTGTTCCTGAACCAGAAAGGAAAAATACTGAAAAAGAGCTGAATAAATTACTTAAAAAGGGACTCAATACCAATTACAAAATGCAGTTACCAACAACCAAAAGCCTGGTGCATGAAGTTGATTGGTCGGTCAATATTCTGCTAAATAACCAGAGAAAGCCGTTTGGAATGATTCTAATCACTAAAAAGACCAACCAAAAATGAATTACGAAGAATTAGATTTGACGGATGCACAAATACTGCGCATAAAAGCCGAAGAGAAACTGAGAGTGGGAAAAAAAGCAAATACACCTGTTAAAGAAGCAGAGGTTAAAAGGCTCCTGCATGAGCTTCAAGTACACCAGATAGAGCTGGAAATGCAAAACGAAGAGCTGCGTCAGGCCAATGAAACGGCCGAAAAAGCGCTGGAAAAGTACACCATGTTGTTCGATTTTGCCCCAATGGGTTATTTCACGCTTAATCACGATGGCAACATCGACGATTTGAATTTTACAGGTGCCGAAATTCTTGGTGACAAGCGTTTTTGTTTGTTGAACTGCAATTTTAAAATATTTGTTGATGAAGAGTCTCTACCCAAATTCAATAACTTTTTCAACCGTATTTTTGCCTTAAAGACGAAGGAGTCGTGCGAAGTAATGCTCGGTTACGACGAAAATCCGTTATGTCAGGTTTATATGGAAGGAATTGTTACATCGGATGACAAGAAATGTCTTTTGTCGGTGCTTGATGTTTCAGACTTCAAAAAGTAAAAAAAACATGTGATTGATGTAATCATTTTCTAAGAATCTGTAAAATCTCCCGATTTAAAGTGTTCATCTTTACTTCGTGAAATTTTTTCACAGATGTCCCGCCAGAAGCGGAAATTAAATCTTTCATAGAAAATGGCTAAAACAAGAAATGTATTTTTCGCACTAACGATGATTTCTACGGTTATGTTGATCAGCAGTGGTTGCACAGAAAAAGATTCTGCTCCCAAAAGCACGGTCTATAACCTTAAAGTAGAAGATGTACTCGGTGTAACCGGCACTGCCACTTTCACTGAAACCAGTTCTACTATTGCGACCATCGATATCGCATTGTTCGGTGCTCCTTCGGGAACACATCCGGCAGAGTTACGCATGAATTCGGCCGTTGAAGATGGTGATGTAGTTATAGAACTTAATTCTATTGATGAGTCTGGAAAAAGTTCAACAACAATTACTTCTAAAACCTACTCTCAGTTGATTTCGTACGACGGATTCATTAAAATCCATAAAAGCAATTTTGAACCCAATGTCATTCTTGCCAGAGGCGATATCGGTGGCAATTTGATCACAAGTACCAATAAAACCTATCAACTTGCAGCTATTGGAACATACGGTGTTTCCGGTAATGCTTTGTTTGAAAAAAGGCTGAATGGAAATACCTTGGTAACCATTTCGCTGACAGGTACCATTTCGGGTGATTCCTATCCGGCTTCAATCAATCTGGGCAACATCACCTCCATTGGTGGTGGTCCAGTGGTAAAAACCTTGAATCATGTTGATGGAACCAGCGGTAAAAGCTACACGAATATCCGGGAACTGAACAGTGGTGTTGCAATCACCTACAACAATTGGTTGTTGTACGATGGTTATATAAATATTCAACAAACGTCTGTAAGCTCTGATCATATTATCTGTCACGGTAATATTGGTTCAAATTAAAAAATACGTTTAGAAACGTAAACCCACTCTCTGGTCTATAACCGGGAGTGGGTTTTTTAGTACACAAAAGAAGAATTAATTCGTTGGGTTTTTGTCTGATTTTTCGGTAACCTTTTTAACAATATATTCTACTTGATAGGCCTCAGCTAACTCCTGTGAATCTACCATTTTTTTGGCTCTGATTTTTTTCGAGTAATACGCATAAGTGGTTTCAACTGCCACTAACACCGATAAAACAATCAGAACCAAGGAGACCCAGGGAACAGACGGATGTCCTTTATCTAAAACCCAACCATCATACACGGCCAATACCAAGGCCCAGTTTGACATGGTGAACATGACTATTGCCGGGATAAAGGCTGCCAACCATACTTTGGAGTTTTTCCTGGTATTGAGCAACCAGATTGTTACACCAATCAATGCAAGAGCTGCAAGCAACTGGTTGGATGCGCCAAAGGTTCCCCAGAAAATCTTCCAGGCAGGGACAGGATTACCGGCAGGGTCTGTCATGGTCTGAAAAATAAAGAAAACAGGCACTCCGGCTGTCAGAACTGTTCCGAGCAGTTTCCCTTTCCAATCCTTTAACCCCGTGAGTTCTTCTACAATGTACCTTCCGAGTCTGGTACAAACATCGAGCGTGTCATAGACAAACGTTGTGAATGCCATCAGACCGAATGTAATTCCAAAGGTGGCAGAAATGCCCAAAAGCTCCATAAACCGACCTATTCCGGAAGCATAAATGAAATTTGGCGCTCTTGAAATCATAGCAGAATCTTTGGCCAGAATCATCACACACGCAATGGACACAACGGCAACCATACCCTCCAGAAGCATAGCTCCATATCCTACCGGCTGGGCGTCACTCTCCTTTTTAAGTTGTTTGCTGGTGGTGCCTGAAGATACCAGTGCATGAAATCCGGAACAGGCACCACAAGCTATGGTAATAAAAAGAACGGGAAACATAGGCAACCAAAAAGAGCTTCCGGCAGCAGCGTCTGGTCCCAAATTTACAAAGGCCGGATATTGAATGGTATAACCGCCAAAAATAAGGCCAATGGCTGCAATGATCAGGGAAGCATACAGTAAGTAACCACCGAGTGCTCCCCGGGGTTGAAGCAGCGACCACATGGGCAAGACCGATGCTACCAGACAATACAAAAGAATGATGACACCCCAGGCTTTCTGACCGGAAGCTAAATCAGCAATAGGCAATGTAACAGGCAGGAATTTTCCAGCCCAGATGGCAATACCTACCAGTGGAAGAAATATCAGCAAGGCCATCCCCTCTTTCAGTTTGGCAAATCTCATCAGAAAACCCATGATTATTGGAAGAATGAGATACATGATGGAAGAGGAAGCAATGGCACCACCACTGACCGTTTCGCCGGATTCAAGTGTGACAAGACCTACAAAAGAACTGGCTGTAATATCTGTAAAAGCTATGATTACATAAACAAGTGCAATCCAGACAAATATCATAAAAAGAATCCACGCTCTGGAGGATACATTGACCTTGATGACTTCCGTGATGGAACGTGCTTTATGCCTGATGGAAGCCACCAAAGAGCCCATATCATGTGTTCCACCTATAAAAATGGAGCCTATAAGTACCCAAAGAATTGCGGGTGCCCAACCAAACATAACACTGGCCAGAATGGGTCCATTAATTGGTCCTGCAGCTGCAATGGCAGAAAAATGCTGCCCCAGAAGCATACCCTTTTTAGCCGGGACATAATCCTGACCGTCGTTGATTTCTTCAGCGGGAGTAATCTTCGTATCGTCCAGCTGGAACACTTTTTTACTGAGAAAACGACCATACGTGAAATAAGCAATTAAAAGGAGGAGTCCGGCTCCAATAACGATAAACAATACATTCATATTTTTACTTGGTTATTGTTGTTCCGTAATTCTGAATTTTCGTTTCCATGGCAGGACTTAATTTTTTTACCAGTTCTGCATTGTAGGAACACTTTTGCATTTGATGCTTGTAAATTTGATTGGCAGCTATGGCGTAAGAGCGCGAAACAGCTACAAAGGAACCATCTTTAACAGCTGGATCCACATCGGTTGTAAATATTGAAATGGTATGATCGCTGTTGCGAACGATATCAAATGTGCGGAATTGCTGAGGAAATTCTCTGAGGGATGAAGTCTCAATCTCCCAGAAACCAAGTTCAGGATGTTCGGAATCGGGTGATGGAAGTGGGGTCACTGTATTAAGGTGACGGTGTCCCGAAATCCACAAAATCAGATTGGGATAGGTATGAAGCTTGGTAATCAGATTATTCTCCGTCACAAAAGCGTTAGCCCACCACCCTGTGAAAGACCCCGGTTTTTCTACACCAATCGGTATATGAGCAGCAATAACCATCAATTTATCTTCAGACTGGCCCTTATCGAGTTCAGCTACAAGCCAGTTGTATCGTTTCTGATCCAGAGACCCATATCCATAAATGAGCGCACCCGTATCGTCGTCTCTTTGGGTATCATCGAGTACAATAATTTTGACCGGTAAATTGGATTTCGGTTCAAACGAATAACAGGCAAATCCGGTAGCAGCATCTGCTTTCGTAAAACCATGGCCTTTCGGGCTGGTAGAAGTGTTTTGAAATTCATTCATCCACTGCCCTGTCGACAAAGAACGGCGCTTTGGATCGGCTGCAATTTTCACAGGTATTGTACTAACAACTGGCCCTGCGCCTATAACGTCTCCATAAAGTGTCCGTCCATCCAATACCCCCAAGTAGAAATCACGTTTGTTAAAGCCTCCCGGTGCAAAAATATTTCCCATTTTAAGGATACTATCCCCTATCAAAGCTTTACGAATGTAATCGTTCACGGGATCTATACCCATCCAGAAATGGTCGTGATTTCCGAGTGCAGCATACCAGGGTATAGCCCTGTCAAGCCCGGCCGTTTTATATTCATCCTGATAATCATTGTTTGGTCCGGGAATGGGATCATCCTTTTGGCCGGAATCGGGATTGATTGTTTTACCGTCAAAGACGTCGATAAACCATCTCAGTTCGTTGTATTGGTTGTTGTTGCAAAGATCGCCCAAAGCTATTCCGAAATCGAATTTAGTTACTTTTTGCAAGGCATTAATAGTTTGTACCGCTGCATCGAGCACATGAGTGGAATACAGCATCACCGGTGAATAAGCAGAAATGCTGGGATTGGCTATTTTCCAACCAAAATAAGCCCCGCCTGCCGGTGATTCTTTATCGGTGATGTGAATGTCTGTCATGGCAAAAAAATGCAACAGCTTTGCTGAATTCGTCATCGCGGAAGCGTTGTACCCCGAGGGCATCAGGTCTAATCTTTTCTCATAGGGAAGCCCGGATCCATAAGACCATAATCCATAGCCAAACTGTTGATATTTGGAAACCTCATACGTAAAGATGGCAGATAAAGCAATGGTATCAACCACAATGGTTCTGTCTAACGTAGTATAAACCTGCGAAGCAATTGGATAATCCTCCGGTGGAGATCCTACCTCATCCTCCCTGCAACCACTGATAAAAAATAGAATCAAACCAAATGCCACCAACGGACATAATTTCATTATGTGTGTGTGTTTCATAGTATGTTTTTTTCAATATATCGCGAAACAATTTACGAAAAATTTTAAATGAAAAAATAAAATTCAATATTTCATAAAAAACAAACATAAAAAGTTGATTAACAAGAAGTATGTGTGAATCATGTAACTTTTATCTTACTTTTTGTAACACCTCAGATTGTCAACCGCTTTACTTTTACTGCTCAAACCATCAGAGAAAAATGAACTTCATAGATTACTATAAGATTCTGGAAATCGGTAAAACGGCAACACCGAAGGACATCAAACTGGCTTACCGGAGATTGGCCAGGAAATATCACCCCGATTTAAACCCTAAAGATTTGAATGCCAAAAATAATTTTCAGCAGATCAATGAAGCAAACGACGTACTGAGCGATCCGGAAAAACGAAAGAAATACGATGAATACGGAGAAAACTGGCAACATGCAGAGGACTATAAAAAAGCAGAGCAAAATCAGGGACAATCCTCCAATCAGGATAGCCAAAGATATTCAGGTTCCCAGGGAGACTTCTCCGACTTTTTTGAATCCATGTTTGGTGGGGCTGCCGGTGGAAGCCGAAAAAGACAGGTAAAATACAGAGGCGAAGATTTCAATGCTGAATTACACCTCAGCCTCATCGAGGCCTATAAAACGCACAAACAGACACTGACGGTGAATGGTGGAAACATTCGGATAACCATCCCTGCCGGAATTGATAACGGACAAACCA
>Ga0209123_1001028_pt1 | contig 30045 bp, 28 predicted proteins | sample BarGraIncu00431A_FD_184500 | JGI IMG/M metagenome (GOLD analysis project Ga0209123, IMG submission 184500) | Arctic peat soil microbial communities from Barrow, Alaska, USA - Barrow Graham LP Incubations 004-31A (SPAdes) (version 2) | ecosystem: Environmental > Terrestrial > Soil > Wetlands >... | reverse complement strand
CACGACAGCTGCTTTACGACCGCGATGTTTGGGAGCTAATGCAGCTAAACTGCCATCGTCCCTTTGGTGGCGCCAATTGGTAAGGTGGGAGGAGTAAAGTCCCTCTTGCCGCAGGAGCGCACCAATGCTGCCTGAGTCCTTACATGCGTCGGCCCGTTGCAAAATACTCAGTTTGTATTTGGCTGTGAAGCGACGCCGTACTGCCTTGTCCCTGACCTCCGGATCAGGTACCTTGATGGATTCGACGGGCGAAACCAGTTCCGCCCCCACGATTGCGCTCGCCCTTCGGGCTCCCGCGCTCTCAGGTGCGGGTCTCAAAATCTCAACTGCCATGGTTCAGGTCCTCCCCGCCCTACAGTATATACCGGGGGGGTAAGTGTCTCACCTATATTGTCACAGAGGGGGGGACAAGGGATACGACACCAAGGACTTCGTGCAAGTATTACGAGACAATAACGCTACTCATCATGTGGCCCAGAATAACAAGAATCGATCCTCTGCTATCGACGGTAGGACGACGCGGCACGATGGGTACAAGATAAGTATCAAGATTCGGAAACGGATAGAAGAAACATTCGGCTGGATCAAGGAAATTGGCAATCTACGAAAGACCCGGTACAAAGGGGTCGAGAAGGTAGACTGGCACTTCACCCTGACAGCGGCGGCTTATAACCTGGTCCGAATGCGAAAACTTGGAGTAGCTTCCCAATAAAAAGGGAAAACATGCGCCCATGTCACTAGTAGATGCCTAAAAAAGCAAATCATGAGTTGGAAAACGAGGTATCAAAGAACAAAACCAGCTAGACCAGCCTAAAATATTTTGAAAAAACTTCAAGTCATCACAGGACAGATCAAGATAGGACGGTTTTTCAACACCCTGTTAGATCTATACTACCATTTTCAAAATAAGACGCCATCAGCCACGAAAAATCTTCTTCTGATAATTGCTTTCCGCATGATGAGTTGCACCTTGGGCAAAGAGTATCTGAAGTTACACCTATTTTTTCAGCGAGCATCCTAAGACTGTATTTTTTGATGCAATCACTGCAGACAATACCTTCCATAATTATTTCACCTTGATATCGACCATTATTACAACAGAATTACTCCGAGATCACCTACGCCGCCCAGTCCGTGCAGAGCTGCTCTGCCTGTCCCAGCACGGTCTGAGTCGCCTTCCCCTACCTGTCCGGTGGGTAACCGTACTTCCTGAGAATCCGTTTCACCTATGTCCGAAGACGCGCACGAATGCCTTCCTTAACGGTCCAATGGTTACGATTATCTCGTATTGTTAATTTGCCGAGTGGGATAATGTTGCATGTCTCGGACGAAAGATCAAACACTACCTTGACCACGCCATCCTTCAGTTGCTGGATTACCTGCTCGATCTTTTCGTCCAAGGTGCATCCTGCATCGGTCATCTCCGACCAATCCCGTGTCACAAACTCCTCCACCATCATCCGTAGCGTTTCAGGATTGATTCGTTCATGCGGTACAATTACGCCTTCCTCGGCGTGACCGTCCTGCCGCTCATACTCAATAGTCACATCTTCCTTATTCATGTGAATGGCTCTCCTGCCTTCCGGTTCCACCACGGCGATCTTACACAGACTCCAGCGGATGCCTGAGCACCATATCAGAATCGCATTAGAATTGGAATCCATTTACTATGGTGAGGTTGGCAAGTCTTCGGTTGATGCCATGGAGCGGATCGTGATTTTTCCGTTTCTCGTGGCAACTGGATGACTAAGCTGCACGATATGTGTGGTATCTACCCTTCGTAGCATAAGGTCGTTGCACATCCCCTTGACATCCAGCCCCTGCCGTTGCATTCCCCCGCAGGTTTGCAAGGTAACCTGCTAATATTGTGCGAGTATGAGGGAGATCGATGACCAAGGCAGATATGGCTGCACGGATTGCAAACGCAAATGGATTCACCCAAATGGAAAGCATGGATCTCGTCGAATCGGTCCTGTCGATCATCAAAGACACGCTGGCCGAGGGGGAGATGGTAAAGGTATCAGGTTTCGGCAACTTCGTCGTCAAGGAGAAGAGCGACCGTCGCGGAAGGAATCCCCAGACTGGGGAGGATATCACTATCGATGCGCGTAGAGTGCTGACGTTCAAAGCGAGTGCGATGCTCAAGGGCGCTATGAACAAGTCGGATGTGGCCGAGTCGTAACCGCCTAGATCTTGATCACGCTATTCATATTGCTGACGCGAACGAAGCGGCATCCCAACTGAGATGTCGCCTCGTCCCCTAACCAATATGATGACCGGAGAATCTACCGTGCAACTGGTGGGGACTTTCAGGTGAACTTTTTGGCTTCTGTATTTGAAGCTCTTACAGCTCTGGCTTTGACAAGATTTTCCGCCAGACCTCGCTCCAGCGTCGTCGCCCTTCTGGATTCAGTAAAGCTCGTTGCGGTAAGAGGCTGTTTACTTCGTATGCCGTACTGTTTCCGGTATGCACTCGGCTTCAGATCGTGAGCTAAGTTCAGATGACGGGTCAACGTCTTCAGCCCTCTCTTACCGCACACCATGCAGATCACTTCATCCTTCTTGAACGCTTGCTTGACGGTGAGAGCGGGATGTGGATTTCCTTCAGTTCCCGCTGGCTGTCCAGAGCCAAGTCCCTGAAGAGCGACGTATACATTCTTCAGATCCCCGAGTATATCCTCGCTGGTCATTTTAGATGTCGCAACGTGAGCCTTCACGATTTCTGCTGTCATTTCAAGCAATGTTGCCATTCAGTATCCTCCATGAGGTAGGTGAGCAGCCCCCTGCTTTTCAAAGATGCCCCCTATGGGTTTCACAATAGGCGTTATTTTACACGATATTAGCTGCATTGCAAGCTGGGTATATACGTTAATTTGCCGAGAGTGCTATCACCTCCCATCGGGTTTCTTCTCGAAAATGAAAAAAGCGCCGTGACCCAAGGAGGAAGCAGTCACAGCGCAAAGGAGGTTTTGTCTTCGAAGACTTCGATTCGGAAGCAGGGTCGCCAAACTCCTTCTCGGCGCCGGTCCACACTTGGGGAAATGAAGCTATGATTCCTGCTCCTCTAACCAAATGAGGAAGGGAAAAGGTCACATTGGCTCCTCCCACGATTCGGGTATGACTGACAAGACAGTAGTATGCAGTATGACCTCGATGAGACGGGCGTAGGCGCTGCCCATCCCATGGCAGGTGGCACCCATCCCTTCGATGATCAAGTAGGCAACTCGGCGCACATCGTGATCAATCCTCTGGCGTTGCTCGTCACCGAACCGAACACACGCCTCCGGCAGAACTCCTCTAACAGCACCCCCCGACCGTGACCAGCGACCATGTCAGAACCTCTGAGTCACCATGTTCCCCCAGCACATATTGCATTTCGAGCTTGCTGTCGCAGCTCCATGCGGGTAAACCCTTTATGTTCGTTTCATGATTGCCACCGGCGGTACTAGCCAAACCTTCTCTTTATTATCCGTCATATCCAGCGTTTTTCGCTAAATATTGCGGATATCGACGCTGGCTTCCCATTCGCCATTACCGCACTTCCATTTATTTTTATCGCATATTCAGCCTGTTACCCTTGCAGTAAACATTGTATTCCTCTGGCACGTTAAATGCTAAATACGCCATATACCCAACCAGAAAGGAGGCTATCGCCATGTGGACATCTAGATTCCGTATCCGCCCAGTATCACACTGCAAGGAAGGTTGTAGTATTTAGCCCGTTGATACTATTGACGGACGATTCCGAAGGGAGCCTCTGTAGAAATGCGTGGGCTTTTCGATTGCCATTAATTCAGGCTACAGAAAGTGCCAGAGTGTCAGCAGCAGGGAGCAAATCGGAATGGGAATACAGGTAATATTCGCAAGTGGCGAAATCGGAGATGTCACCGGCAATACGCTAGATCACCTGATTCGAGAAAACGAGGTACCCGCTTTCCGCAGATCGGAAGGATGGGTTCAGATAAGTAGTGATACTATACGACGCACCCAGCAACCGTCAATGAGGTCTGGTAACAGGCGGGGCGACTTAACATCCTAAAGTCTCCGCCCTTTTCGTAGGTCACACCAAGGAGCATGCCGAAATGAAAATGTCGGTTATTTTGGCCAGCGGTGAGGTCGGAACCATCCTCAAAGACAATCTTGATGCTTCGATTCGAGGGGAAAAAGATTCTCGTGTTTCTCCGATCCAGTGGGTGGGTTCAGATAGATCGCGATCCAATTCTAAGGGTGCCACGCCCCTTGGCGAGTTCGGGCAAGAAGACTGGCGAGGAGCCACGACGTGAATGATTGGTCCGGACTACCGTCAGTGCATCCTTGGTGGTCATAGACGACACTGAGACCGGCCACGGTCCATTAGGGAGGAAAGATCTGCCCACGACTGCATACAGGCGGGATAAACAATATTTCTCGGGCGAGTATCAGGGGTTGGGGTGACCGGCATCCGTGTGATGGGAATCTCTGCTGTCCGACAGCGAACGGTCCTTCTTCCCACGTGTAAGCGCCAGCAGAGCAACAACCACTGCCCATATTGCACCAATTGTGGCCACAACCAGTTTTGATATCACGCTCCCTCCGTTCATAACGAAACATGCCGCTCCATGGTTAACCATAGCACATTTTGCCCAAAATGTCCTCCCACCTATCATTCGTTGCTGGCTGGTAAAGACGTTGTTTACACTCATATTAATCGCGTATACAGTATGTAAAACATCCTGATGCGACAGTACTTCTAGTTTTGGCCTGCAACGAAGGAGATCCAATGCGGAAAGAGAACAGAGCGTTCACCAGACTCGCAATGCATGCGAAAGCGAACATGCTCCTAGCGGATCAGTGCATCGAAGGTGAGGTGGAAAACCTCAGCCTGAAGGGAGCCTTTATCGTCGCGGAGAAAAAGTTAAGACTTCAACAACTGGTATCCATCACCATCGACGACACACTAGCCTGTGGCATAAGCGCGAAGGTGGTCAGGGTGACGGACAAAGGGATGGGAATGGAGTTCGAAAAGAACCTTCTCGATTGAGTAGTTGGGCCAGACCGATATTACTACCGCTTGACCGTCCACAGCCCCATTGAGCCGCAGCAGACTACCACTTACCAGCAGCACTTCTTCCTTCGGCATCCGGCAGATGTAGTTTTCATGTTTTCTCCCCATTTGCTCCTTAGTTCCAAGGTATCATTGAACTCTTCGAGTTTTAATATCACGCGCTGAGGAGCAACTAGGATCTTGCAGAGTGGTTGCAAATTCACATCGGCACACCTGACGGGGGCCAAGATGCAAAACATCAACCCATTCCATTTAATAAGTCAACAATGTAAGATACTTAGATTCAGGCTTAGGTCAACGGGCGACCCAGTGAAAAGGAAGATCCTTTCAAAAAGGATCATCAACCTGCTCGCTGTCATTGAGTTCCTCATCTCCATCAACAATACAACGTGATGTAATCTCAGGGATTACTGAACCCTCTGTAGAAATACAGGGGCTTTCGGCTGTCGTTCCTTCGGAAAACATGAACTGTACATTGGAAAGTCACCCAAAGGGGGTATAATGAATGGGAATACCTGTAATATTGACAGGTGGTGAGATCGGCGTCGTCGATGGGGACACACTGGATCACCTGATTCGGGGAAACGAAGTAGTCGCTTTCCGCAGATCGGAAGGATGGGTTCAGATAAGTAGCGACACCATACGACGCGCCCAACAGCCGTCTATGAGGTCTGGTAACAGGCATGACGACTTAACGTCCTAGCCTCTCCAATCGCGTTTCTCCGGTCGAGTGGGTGGGTTCAAAATGCTCGCGATCCAGTTCGCAAGGAATAGCGCACCTTACCCGAGTTCGGGAAAGAGTGATGGCTAATCCGAATTCGGGTGATCCAAGCACTGAGAACGAAGGGAAACCTCGATGCGCAACGAGAAAAGAGATTTCACCAGACAGGTCATGCGTGTAAAAGCCATCCTACATCATGATAACCAATACAGTGAGGGTGAACTGGAGAACCTCAGCCTGAAGGGAGCGTTTGTGGCGGCAGTCTTGCTGGTGAAAATAAACGATATGGTGGCGCTCACCATCGGCAACGCCCCCATCAGCGCAAAAGCGAAGGTCGTAAGGGTGACGGATGAAGGGGTGGGGCTTAAGTTTGAGCTAGACTTTCTCGATGGAGAATATCCGCATCGTTCCTTACATTGTTCACCATCGGTGGCACCGGAGACGCCTCCATGAGGTCACCATGCAAGCCCATCACCGCCCCAGCGCCATTTCGGCGGTTCCCACTTTGCGTAACAGACCGCACACAGCACGGCAGAAAGTGCAACGATGTATGCAATGAACCCGATCTCGCTCTGGGCTGGCGGAACCACCAAAAGTCCAGCAATCAATAGAGCAAAGTACACGCATTAGACGACCCAGCCTTGCCATGTAGTCGGGAGTCCCCAACCCCAGCCATATCTCTTCGCTGGGAACCAGAATTTCTTTCCACTCATGAGGGTGCTCCTTGGGGGCGTTCTCCTTGTCGGAAACAGGCAGACGTCCAGCACCGGAACTTCTACCGGCATGACTGGATTCGTCCATCCTACTCTTGATCCTCGTTCCTGAGATCCGACATCAGGGAGTGTCTGAGCGTGGACAACTCATCAAGTGCTTTGTGAAGGATCGACATGACCTCCTCACACTGACCGTTACCAAGGCGGATGAAATACAAGCGGCGTTCAGGTCCTTGGTTTACTGTGACTCTCCCGAAGAAATCAGTCTGTGCAGCATTTGACCTAGCCTTTCTGGAGAGACGACGGCGTTTGGCGGTGTTGGCCAGATCACCAACAACGCAAAGGCTGCACGATTCACTGATGCGATGTTCGATCTCCTTCTTCTTTGAAGGGTACTGCGCGATGAGCCAGTCCTTCTCGTTCCAAAGAAAGATCGCCATGGTTTTGAGTTGGCTCTTCAACTCAAGATCCGATGTGCCGTAGTGAATCCAGTTGGAAATCCGATTCCACTGCCCCAGAGTTTCAAACCAGTTGTCGTGTGGGTTTTCCTGATCAATCAGCGCCATCGGTTTGCTTCCTCCCTTCTCTGGAACTGTCCACAGATCACAGCAGGAATGTCGAAGGAAACCACGCCCTCTTGAACTGCGTAAAAACAGGATGCAGATCTATCAGTGTTTGAAGCAGGAGAGTGATGGTCCCTATCAACAAAATGCATCTGATACTATCAAGAAATAGATGCGGGTGCCGACGGTACGACAACCAGACCCTTGCCTTTTGGCCGGAGAAGAAAACGATGGGTGTGGGTAAAGACAAGAGCAAGTTAGCAGCCGAGTTGCGCCTCCGTGCGGAAGACCATATCAAAGCGGAACCGTTTGGTGCTAGTAGCTCCGGGGCTTATGAAAAAACGCCGCGTCTTCTTCACGAACTTCAAGTCCATCAGGTCGAACTTGAGATGCAGAACGCTGAACTCCGACAGGCCAGGGATGAGATCGAAAAATCCTTGGAAAAGTACACCGACCTATTTGAATTCGCTCCGGTAGGCTACTTTACCCTTGATCGCGACGGGGTCATCCGTGCCGCAAACCTCACCGGTGCCGGCCTCATAGGGATTGAGCGCTCCGGTCTGATCGGCCGGAGGTTTGGGCAGTTCATCGTAGCTACAGACCGCGCCGCCTTCACCCTCCTCCACAACTCGACCTTTGCCAACCGGAGTAAGCAGACGTGCGAAGTGGCGCTGCTGAACAAGGGAGAGCATCCCCTCTTCGTGCTGATCGAAGCCGTGGCCGCAGACTCTGGGCCGGAATGCCGCATTGCCTTGATTGACATCACTGGACGCAGGCAGTCCGAGGAAACCTTGCGCGAAAACCAGGAAGAACTCTGCGCTCTAACTGCCGAGATCTCAATATCGGAAGAACGGGAGCGAAGACGTATTGCCAGCGAGCTTCATGACCAGATTGGCCAGGTCCTTGTTTTTATGCGGATCAAACTTGATGCGCTGCACCGAAAGGTTGAATCGCCTGAGCATGCCGGGGAAATAAGACAGATAATAGGAGCAGTAGAAAAGACCATTCAGGAAGTTAGCTCATTAACATTCCAGATCAGCCCGCCACTTCTGTACGAGATCGGACTTGAGGCTGCCCTTGAATGGCTTGGCGAATGGGCTCAGGAAAACTACCGGCTGAAGGTGGATTTTCATGACGACCGGCAACCCAAAGTGCTAAGTGAAGAGATTCGCAGCACCCTCTTTCAGGTTATTCGCGAGTTGCTGATCAATGTTGCGAAGCATGCCAAAGCGAAAAAAGCAGTTATTACAGTTAAAAAGGGTGACGACAGCCTTGTTTTGCAAGTTGAAGACGACGGAGTCGGCTTTGACGTGACAAAGGTGGCAAAGGTCGCAATAAGGAAAAAAGATCACATCGGATTCGGGCTATTTAATATAAGGCAGCGTATTGGTCATCTGCGTGGAGATTTTTGCGTAGAATCGGTTATAGGCAGGGGTACCATAGTGACAATCGCGGTCCCCTTGCCTTGCTCAGATATGGTAGAGTCGGATTTACATAACGGCAGGAATAAGGAGGTAATCCCTTGAAATACGGATTTTAGTAGTTGAGGACCATACAATTGTGCGTGAAAGTCTGCGTTCCGTTCTGGAAAAGGAACCCGATTTCGAAGTCGTCGCCGAGACGGGAAACGGTAGTGATGCGATGGCATGCGCCGCGGAATTCCAGGTAGACCTGGTTCTTATGGACCTGACATTGCCGGATATTAACGGTATAGAAGCAACTAGGCGGATAGTCGCCGAACTACCCAATGTCCGTGTAATCGCACTCACCATGCATTCTGACAAAAGGTTCATAACGGAAACTTTTAAGGCAGGAGCCAAGGGGTACCTTGTAAAGGGAAGCGCAACGAGCGAACTTTTTGAAGCAATTAGGACTGTTGCAAACGGAGAGCTATACCTGAGCCGAAGCTTGCGGGGGGTGGCTGTCACTAATGACTTTAAGGCTTATCCTGAGGAGTCATCTTCCGGGACATCTCCCCTGACGCAGCGAGAGCGAGAGGTCCTCCAAAAAATCATACAGGGGGAAAGCACCAAAGAAATCGCTTTCAGTCTCGGGGTGTGCACAAATACGATTGGCAACCAGCGACGGCTGATCTTAAAAAAGCTCAAGTTAAGCAACATTGCCGAATTGACCCGGTATGCCATTCGAGAAGGGCTCGCTTCACTTTAACCGTCAGGATCAAGGGACGTTATGAAAATTAAAGTAAGGGGGGTGGGTAGTTAGCTCCTCCTGAGATACTCACATATTTGAATCTTGGCGAAGTTAATCGTCCCAACCTACTAATTTCACAACGTTTTAGCGGTTTCTTTGCTGGGGTGACGAGACGCATGGTAAGCTGCTGACATTACACAGGTAATCGGCGAGGAGGAGCTAGCTACCCACCCCCCTTAAAGTAATCATTGTGGACGATCACCCCATGGTGCGGGAAGGTTTGACGTCCATGCTCGGAAACTACCCTGATATTACTGTCATCGACGAGGCTAGCAATGGGATAACGGCCATAGCATGTGCCGCAGACCTATGTCCCGATGTTATGGTTGTGGATATCTCCATGCCCGGTATGAGCGGTATTGAGGTAATACGGCGGATCACAAAAGATTATCCAACCATAGAGATTATCGCATTATCGATGCATTCCGATAAACGCCTGGTAATCGAAGCGTTGGACGCGGGAGCCCGAGGCTATTTCTTCAAAGAGTGCTCCCTCGACGATCTGGCGATCGCAATTAGAAACGTAGCTGGGAAAGGTGTTGTCTCCGGTCCAAAGATGCCCGGGATTATCTTCTCAAACCGACCGTCCCCGCAGGCCCCCGTATCGCCTCGGTATCTTTCCACACGTGAAATTATGGTTCTTCGATCGCTCGCAGCAGGTGAAAATGTCAGGGAAACAGCCATCCGCTTGAAGGTAAGCGTAAAAACTATAGAAAGTGACCGTCACAATATAATGAGTCGACTAAATCTTTACAGCGTACCGGAACTGATCAGATATGCTATCCGTGAAGGGGTGTCTCCTGCCGAGCTAGCGTAAGAATTATTCTTTCCCCCTATCTCGCCTTCGCAGTTCCAAAAATACTTTCCCCTTTATCCCAATATTTAAGAGCTCCTCTACGAGTTACAGGTCTACAGTTGCAGGTCTATCTGACCAAAAATGTTAAAAGAAGAACTTCTGCCTTCAGCTGTAGGACGTCGCCGTGGGTGTTCGTAGGACGATCCAGTCAAGGCGCGGGCTTTTTAGCGCTACCTTCCTTTTTTATTGCCTCCTCCCCTGCGATAGGTTTTTTAGCACCTCCACTCCTCCGAAACCCTGTTCATTAAGCAAAGCATTAACCGAATAGGAAAATATCTAGTAAGTATCCCCTACCAGAGGTGGGGGCATTACGATTGCTGGCCCCTGAAAGGGGCCTTTACGCAATCGGCTGAGTCAAAATCAAAACCCGAGACCGCAAGAGCACCGCTTTAGCACCACATACTCCGGAGCCCGCAAAGGCAACTGCGAACTCCCGGAACTGTCAAACTTTGTGAGTCCCCCGGCAGAGCGGGGGATTACCTAATGGAATTTAGTTATGCCCTCAAGGTGTAATTCCATCAAACAGTAGCACCCAGCGGCAAAAGCAAAGGAGAAAGACCCATGGCATTAGTGAAGAGAGCAAACACCGCGTTCCAAACCTCGGCAGCTACCGAACTCAAAAGTTCCGCCATTGCAACCCGCGAGGCGGAAGCCCAGCGTAAAAAGGCCCGCACCCTCGGTAAGCAGCAGCAGGCTGCCGAGCGGATCGCCGCCGCTACGGGGCAACTCTCCGCCGGCATCAACGAGGCCGCCTCCGCCGCAGAGGAGTTGAAACGCTCCACCGATCAGATCGCTACAGGAGCGGAAGAGGCATCAGGGGCCGCCCAGGAGTCCCTGGCAGCCTTCAAGCAGGTTGGTGCAGCTATTGCCCGCCAGTTGCAATTTGCCGATATCAGCCAAACCAAAGCTGAGGGTACTCAAGTGTTGGTGGCTAAGACCAGCGCCGATATAGCGCAGATGGTGCTCACCATCGGCCTTACCGCCCAGCGTCAGGCCGCCTCGGTACAGCTTGTGGCGGAACTGGAAAAACAGGCTGCCAGCATCGGCGATATCATCAAGGCAGTGGTGAGGATTGCTGACCAGACCAACCTTTTGGCCTTGAACGCGGCAATCGAAGCGGCACGGGCCGGCAAGCACGGCAAGGGCTTTGCCGTAGTGGCCGATGAAGTGAGGACCCTGGCCGAAACCTCCGAGAAAAGCGCCAAGCAGATTTCGGACTTGGTGGGGCAGATCCAGCAGGAGGTGCAGGGGATTGCGGAGGGGATCAGCAACTCGGCGAAGACCGTTGAGGGAGAGGTGGAAAACGGCAAGACTATCACCTTGCAGCTGGAGCAGATCCGTCTTGACGCCATAGAGATCGTCAAGGCCGTGTCGGAGATCGCCACCGGTGCTTCGCAATCAAGCGTTGCCGCGGATCAGGCTCTCAAAGGGGCCGAATCCATAGCTGCAGCGGCGGAGGAACAGTCAGCGGCAGCAGAGGAATCGGGCAAGACCGTGGCAGAGCAGACTACAGCCCTGGCTCAGTGCGAGCAGACGGCGCAGAACCTCTCCGAGCTAACCGAGGACCTGAAAAACTCGACAGACGTCGCCAAGAGCGCCGAGGAGGTTGCGTCTGCCGCTGAAGAACTTTCAAGCGCAGTGTCGGAAATAAATCGCTCGGGCGCCCAGATCATGGCTGCAATCGAACAGATTCGCAAAGGGGCCGAAGTGCAATCCGCCGCATCCGAGGAGGCAGCCGCCGCCACGTCCCAGATAGAGAAAGGGGTGGAGATCGCCCAGGCACGCGCAACAGCCAGCGGCGAAAAAATTGTCGCCATCAAGAGCTTGCTCGGGGTCAACAAAACCTCCATCGATGGTTTGATAGCCGGAGTTTCATCCGCGGCCGACGCCTCGCGAGACAGCATTAAACAGATCAAGGCCCTGGAGCTGGTTTCCCGGCGTATCGACAAAATCGTTGATGCCATCACCACCGTTTCCATCCAGACCAACATGCTTGCGGTGAATGGCTCTATTGAGGCGGCACGGGCCGGCGAATTCGGCAAGGGGTTCGTCGTGGTGGCAACCGATATCCGTAACCTGGCCCATGACTCCGCCGAGAACGCCGATCGCATAAAGGACCTGGTAAAGGCGGTCCAGGACCAGATCGGCCTGGTAGGGCGCGACCTGGAAGAGATCGTGGCTACTGCGCAGGGCGAGGTGGAGAAGGCAAAGGTTTCATCGGCCAACCTGATACTGATCGAAACCGACATTGCCCTAGTCGAAACCGGCGCCCAGGAAATCATGGCAGCCTCCAACGAAATAGCCGCGGCCATTAGCCAGGTGAAAAAGGGCATCGAGCAGATCTCCGCGGCGGCACAGGAGGCCGACAAAGCCGCCACCGAGGCCGCTGCCGCAGCCAAGCAACAGTCACAGGGAGCTGAAGAACTGGCCGCCGCCATTGAGGAGATCGCTTCCCTTGCAGATGAACTGCAAAGCGCTTAATAGGAGTGTGCCCAGATGACTAAAGAGAAAAAAACCACCATAGAAAAGATGCCTGAGATTTTGGAGGAACAGGAGACTCTCCGGCCTATCGAAGATGACTCTCTTGAGGGCCAGGAGTCCGATACCCGCATGTTTGTCACCTTCATCGCCGGAGATGAAGTCTTTGCTGTGGATATGGCGCCGGTGCAGGAGATCATCCGGGTGCCGGATGTCGTGAAGGTACCCTTGGCGCCCAACTCGCTGGAGGGATTGGCCAATCTGCGCGGCAAGGTGTTGCCTATTATTTCCCTGCGACGAATCTTCGGATTCGAAGAAAGTGAATACACCGATGCGACACGCGCTGTCGTGATTGATATCGGTCAACCGCTGGGTTTCGTTGTCGACCGCGTTGCCAGCGTCGTGGGTGTGGAACCGGGCAAAATCGAGGGAGTCGAGTCAATTCGGGGCACCGTGAATACGGATCTGCTCTCCGGTTTGATCAAAGATGTCGGCGGGCACGCCATGATCATGGTGCTCGATTTTGCCAAGCTGATTGCCGAGGAATTTGCGGAAATTGCAGCCGCCGCCAAAAATTCCGGCATGACCTCCGGTTATGCGGCCAATAACCAGGTGGACGAAGAAGAGGAAACAAGTGATGAGTTGCAACTGGTCAGCTTCGAAGTGGCTGACCAGGAATATGCCATGGCCATCGAAGAAGTGCAGGAAATAGTGCAGATACCGGAGGAGATCATCCACGTCCCTCATTCGGCTTCCCACGTCATGGGAATCATGACTCTGCGTAATCGCCTGCTTCCCCTAGTCAACCTGCGCCGTATGTTCGATCTGCCCAGCCGTGAAAACGATGATCACAGCCGTATTGTCGTGGTCTCGCTGGGGTCATCCTCCGTCGGCATCGTGATGGATAGCGTCAATGAAGTGCTGCGCGTGGCAAAGGTCGACGTAGACGCCATGCCCGAACTACTGGCACGCGATGGGGAGATGGCTGACATCTCCGGAATCTGCCGATTGGACAGCGGCAAGCGTCTGGTATCCATCATCTCGGCGGACAACCTGTTCCGGCATTCCGCTGTTAAGGAGGCACTGACAACCGTGGCGACCATGCGTAAGCAGGAGCTCGACTCGGTTCTGGAAGATGAAACTTCCGACGATGACGAGCAGGTGGTGGTGTTCAGGCTCGGCAAGGAAGAGTTCGGGGTCCCCATCGACAGCGTACAGGAAATCGTACGTGTGCCAGAGGAATTAACCCATGTACCCAAGGCGCCACCCTTTGTAGAGGGGGTCATCAACCTGCGGGGAGCCGTGTTGCCGGTGATCGATCTCAGGCGTCGCCTGGGAATGCCGGCGGTGGAACGAAGCGACCGGCAGCGTGTCATGGTCTTTCTGATCGAAGGGGCGAGGACTGGATTTATCGTTGATTCGGTGGCTGAAGTGCTCATGATCCACAAGAGCGCCATTGAACCTGCTCCTCACCTTTCCTCTGATCAGGCGAAGCTCCTGGCACGCATGGCCAACCTGGAGAAACAGAAGCGGATGATTCAACTGATCGAACCGTCAAACCTGATAGAAGCACGGGACATGGCTGGCATGGCCAAACTGGCGGCGTAAGACAAGACACCCGCGAGGGTACTCTTACAGAATCAGCGGGTTCTGTAGGCCCCCCCCCCCCCGCAGGTACCCGTTTTGGAGAGGTACAATCATGATCAAGCTGCTTATCGTCGATGACTCAGCGCTGATGCGCCGTCATCTGACCAATCTGTTCCAGGCCGAAGGCGATTTTCTCATCAGCCAGGCACGTAACGGCAAGGAGGCGGTGGAAGCAAACCGCGACTTCAAGCCCGACGTGGTGACGCTGGACATCAATATGCCCGAAATGGACGGCCTTACTGCGCTTTGCCTCATCATGGCGGAGCGTGCTGTGCCGGTGGTCATGGTCTCGTCCCTGACCGAGAAAGGCGCGCTGGCGACCTTCGAGGCCTTGAATCTTGGCGCGGTTGATTTTGTCACCAAGCCGGGCGGAACGATTTCGCTCACCATTGACGCGATCAGCAAGGAACTGGTGACCAAGGTCCGGGCCGCGTCTCGTGCCAAGCTCAAGGTGAATAGTGTCAGGGGGCTGGCACAGCGCCTACGCGAGGAGCGGGAAAAGCCGTCCTCGCGACCTGTAGCCGTGCAGCGTGGGCTTGCCGGAGTAGGGGTGGTGCTGATTGGCGTCTCGACCGGTGGGCCGCGCACGCTCGAAGATATTTTGCCTTTGCTGTCGCAGAATTTCCCCTGGCCGATCCTTGTGGCCCAGCATATGCCTCCTGCCTTCACGCGCCCCTTCGCGGAGCGTATGAACGGGTTGTGTTATCTGAATGTCCTGGAAGCTTCCCATCCGATGCCGCTGGAACCCGGCACCATCTATATCGGCAAAGGCGGGGCCGACATGGTGATCGGACAACGAAACGGGAAGCTGACCGTCTTGGCCAAGCCGGAACACAGCGGGTTTATGTGGCATCCGTCAGTGGAACTGATGGGTCGCTCGGCTCTGGAGTTCTGTAATCCGAAAAACCTGTTGGCGGTCATGCTTACCGGAATGGGTTACGACGGGGCCGATGCCTTCGCCGAGATAAAGAAGCGTGGCGGACGCACCATCGCGGAGTCGGAAGCATCCGCCGTGGTCTTTGGCATGCCCGCTGAACTTATCAAGCGGGGCGGCGCCAGCGTGGTTTTGCCGGCGGAAAAGATAGCCAGCCAGATTAGCGCCTGGGCCGGGTGTTAAGGGGAACTCTATGCCAATAGTAAAAAAAACAACCAGCGCAGTGAAAAACCGGGTTGAGCGGAAACAGGGGCGGGACTGCTCTACCCTGCTACGGCAACTTTCCGATAAAAATCCGATCGCACGGCGTTGGGCGGTAAAGGATCTGGTCGACTGCCTTGATGTCTCAGATGAGCTTGTTGAGCTGTTACGATGGGAAGAGGACTCCTCCGTGCGTGAGATAATCCTCACGACGCTGACTCGGCGGGCTGATGAACAGGCGGTGGCAGGACTTGTGGAGTGCCTCAGAAGCGAAGACGCTTCGCTTCGCAACGAGGCGATCGAGGCAATGAAACTTCTGCCCGATGAGGTCGCGCCCATCATGGGTTTGCTTTTGGCGGACGCGGATCCGGATGTGCGAATTTTTGCGGTGAACGTCATGGAATCGCTTCGTCACGAGAAGGTTGAAAAATGGCTTAAAGAGGTCATTGAATGTGATCCGCATGTGAACGTTTGCGCCACTGCTGTGGATCTTCTTGGTGAAGTCGGGACGCCATATTCCCGGGAAGCCCTGGAAAACCTGAAAATGCGTTTTCCGGGCGAGCCCTACATCCGTTTTGCGGCCGACCTTGCCCTGAAGCGCATCCTATCCATCTGAGGCGTCATGGCCGAACTAACTATAAGCATGGAAGACTTTCTGAAATTCAGGGAGTACTTCTATCGAAAAACCGGAATTCAGTTCGACGACGCGAAGCGTTATTTCGTGGATAGGCGTCTTATCGAACGCGTAGAGACGACGGATTCCAGAAACTTTCGTAACTACTTCATGATGCTGCGCTTTGAAGCATCCGGCGAAGAGTTGCAGGCCCTGACCAACCTGATGACGGTCAATGAAACCTATTTTTTCCGGGAGGAATACCAGTTCAAATGCTTGGTCAACTCCATTTTGCCGGAGTTGACCAAGTCCAGGAAAAACCAGGGCCCTATACGTATCTGGTCGATGCCCTCCTCGTCAGGCGAAGAGGCGTACTCCATCGCCATGTACCTTCTGGAATACTGGCCCGGCATCAACCAGTGGGATGTCGAGATCATATCATCGGATATCGATACCAAGATTCTTGACCAGGCCCGGCGTGGCTACTATTCGCCTCGATCGGTGGCGAACCTACCGAAAAATCTTTTGTCGAAATATTTCAGCGTCAGCGGCGAGGGTTTCCAGATATGCGATGACCTGAAGGAGGCTGTGGAGTTCACCAGGGTGAATCTGATGAACAGTGTTGACGTGCGCGGCTACCGTGGTTTTGACGTGATCTTTTGCCGGAACCTTCTGATCTATTTTGATGATCTGTCCCGCCGTCAGGCAGCGGATACCTTTTACGACGCACTGCACCCCGGGGGATTCTTGTGCCTTGGACACTCGGAATCCATGAGCCGTATCTCCTCGCTGTACCAGGCACGAAAATTTTCGGATTCCGTTGTGTATCAAAAGTCCAAGGAGGCCCGATGAAGCGGATCTTGATCGTCGATGATGCTGCCACTGTGCGCATGTATTACCGCTTAATCCTGGAAGAAGCCGGTTATATGGTGGTTGAAGCGGTGAATGGCATCGAGGCCATGGAAAAGTCGCTGCGGGATACCTTCGACATGTACATCGTTGACGTAAATATGCCCAAACAGGACGGTTACGGCTTTCTGCGCGATTTGCGCGGCAGGGAGGAACTCCTGCAAGTTCCAGCGCTCATGGTCTCCACGGAGGCGGCATCCAACGACAGGAAACGCGCCTATGTCTCGGGAGCCAATCTCTATCTCATCAAACCGATAAAACCGGAGGAGTTGCTGATAAATTGTCGGCTGCTGCTCGGGGAGGTCAACCGGTGAATCCACTTCTTGAACAATTTCTCTCCGAGTCGCGTGAGTCGTTGCAGGGTATCAGCGAAAAACTCATGCAGTTAGAGAACGACCCGGACTCGACAACGCTGATGACGGAACTGTTCCGTTTCGTCCATACGCTGAAAGGCAACAGCGGGCTCTTTGATTTCCCCGAACTGACCCGCGTGCTCCACGCGGGCGAGGACCTGATGGACGCCGTGCGTGACGGCAGGGTCGTTTATTCCCTGCAGTTGGCCGATTTGCTGCTGGATGCCATGGATTTTGTCGGCATGCTCTGTGATGAAATCGAGAAAAATGGCGCCTATGACGCAACCTATGCCGGTAATTCGGTACGCCTGGCGGAAACACTTCGGCAGATGATCTGTGTGACCGCCTGCGCTGAGAGCACTGCGGAGTCGGTGTCCTTGCCGGTCCCCCATCCGGGCCAAAACCCAGAGGAACTGTTATCCCTATCCGGTATCCCTGAACAGGTCAGGATGGACGCCTGCCGATCTATAGCACAGGGGGCTTCGCTCTCCTTTCTTTCTTACTGTCCGGTTGAGGAGTGTTTTTTCCAGGGGGACGACCCCTTCTATCAGGCACGCCAGACTCCGGGAATTCTTTGGGGTGGCATAACGGAGAGAAAACCATGGCCAGAACTTGCCGAGCTCGATACCTATAGCTGTGTGCTGGATTTTCATGTCCTGTCCGATGCCCCCGTCGAGGAGTTGAAGGAGTATTATCGCTACGTTGCCGAGCAGTTGAATATAACGCCGGTTTCGCAGCAAAGTCTTTTATTTTCCCACTCAGACCCCTTCGCCCCAGAGTCGACGGAGGTAACCGTAGGCTTAGCGATGGGCGGAGGAGATGCCGGCGCAACCGGTCATCTCCCGCACGAGGTTCGCGATGCCCTGTCAGTGATCATGGCTGCCCAGCGGGAGATCCTATCACTGCCGGATGAGGTTGCCTGGATTGCTGGACGGATCAAGTCAGTTGCAGCATCGTTGCAGGGGTGCCTGCGGGTGGCCGGTTCGGATGACGTGCTACCCGGCTTGCAGGCAGCTGCGGAATCGGCCGTTGGTCAGCTATCTGCGGCGCCGCTCCAGGCATGGCTTGAGGGATATGCCAGTATAACGGCTGCCGACCTGCTGATTGAGCCAACTGTCCCGGGTGTTCCTTTCAATGTGGAATACGCTGCGCAGAACCGGATGACTGCCGTAACGGCGGCATCCGCGGCACCACAGTCGGATGGTGAAACCAAGTTTGGGCGCCGCGCCGAGGACGCCTATACGGCGACGAAGAGTATCAAGGTTGATCAGGCGAAGATTGACCGATTGATGAATCTGATCGGCGAAATGGTGGTGGCAAAGAACGCCCTGCCGTATCTGGCCGGTCGAGCCGAGGCCGTGTTCGGTGTGCCCGAATTCTCCCGCGAGATCAAGGCGCAGTATGCCGTGATAAACCGGATTGCCGAGGAAATGCAGGACTCCATCATGCAGGTGCGAATGATGCCGGTGTCGTTCGTTTTCCAACGTTTTCCCCGTCTGGTGCGCGATACCTCCAACAAGCTTGGCAAGGAAGTGAACCTGGTACTGGAAGGAGAGGAGACCGAAGCGGATAAGAACATCATCGAATCGCTTGGCGATCCCCTGGTGCATATTGTCAGGAACAGCCTCGATCATGGCATAGAGCTTCCGGAAATCAGGATTGCGGCCGGCAAACCGGCGGCCGGCATCGTCGTCATTCGTGCCAGCCAGGAATCAGACCGGGTCGTCATAGAGATTCGCGATGACGGCAAAGGGATTGATCCCGCAGTAATCAAGCGTAAGGCGTACGAGAAGGGACTCATCGACGAAGAACGCCTTGAACGTATTTCAGATCAGGAGGCGGTGAACCTGGTCTTTGCCTCCGGTTTTTCCACAGCGGAAATGGTTTCAGACCTCTCCGGCCGAGGCGTCGGGATGGACGTGGTCAGGACAGCGATAGAAAAAGTGAACGGCACCGTCCACCTGGAAAGCGAAAAGGGTAAGGGCACTTGCATCCGGATTTCTCTGCCGCTTTCCATGGCGGTAACCAACGTCATGATCGTCGAATCGAACAGCCGGATTTTCGGGGTGCCGATGGAAGCGGTGGTGGAAACGGTGCGGGTGCCCCGCTCTGCAATCAAGACCATCAAGAAGAGCATGGCCACGGTGCTGCGCGGGCGTATCGTTCCGCTCAAGGCGCTCAATACTCTCCTGGGAATTGCCGCTCAACAGAAGGCCAATGACGAGGATGAACTTGCCGTGCTGGTGGTAAGCGTGGGTGACGAATCGCTTGGCATCCTGGTTGATGACTTCCACGAAACCGTGGATATCATCCTGAAACCGATGACAGGAATCCTATCCGGACTTCCTGCGTACGCCGGCTCGGCTCTTTTGGGGGACGGGAGCGTACTGATGGTGCTCAATATCAAGGAGGTGGTGTGATGGCAATCGTTTACAAGAAAAACAGTGTCATATTCAGCGATGTAGCTGGCGCTGAAGAAGCCGAGGCCCTCCTGGAATGGCTCCACAAGCACCCCAAGGGCAAAATCGACCTTGGGGCTTGTAGCCACATGCACCCTGCCAACCTACAGGTGCTGATGGCCGCTAAACGCGCAATCAATATCCACCCATCCGACAGTAGTCTGGCAACGTGGATTGATTCAGCACTGAAAACGATATAGGGAGAAACAGCATGTCAAAGATCATTATGATAGTGGACGATTCGGCATTAATGCGCGCAAGCCTCAAGGCGAATCTTGAGATGGGTGGGTTCAAGGTCGAGTTCGCCGGAGACGGTGTGCTGGCTTTATCTCAATTAAAAAGCGGCGTAAAGCCGGACCTGATTATTACCGACGTCAACATGCCCAACATGGGTGGTCTCGAACTTATCAAGAATCTCCGGACCCTTCCCGGTTTTCGTTTTACGCCGGTCCTGGTGCTTACTACAGAAAGCGTGCAGGCTAAAAAGGACGAGGCCAAAAAACACGGGGCGACAGGTTGGCTGGTGAAGCCGGTCTCCGGTCCCGATCTGATCAAGGTTATCAAACAGGTCCTGCCGGGCGCCTAACAACTGCGAGGATTACCACATGAGAATTGATACCAATCTGCCTCGCGATATTGCCAGCAGTCAATCTGCTTTGAAGCGACAGTTGATAACACTGCTGTTCAGTATGTTGCTTGTGTCGGGAATGTCTTACGTTTTCCATCCGTTGGTGCACAGACTGATTCCGCTATCCCATGACCTTGAAATCATGCTGACAAGTCTCGTGTCGTCTTTTCCAAGCTTGGCGGTTGCCGTCCTGATTTACAAGTCATATATATTCAAGTCCAATCGCAAAGCATCGGGTATTCATGAGCGTTGTTCCGGACAGCAGATTCTGGTGCGTAAACATTACCACCAGACGGCTTCTGAGCTAACCCAGTACAATGCCGTGCTCAGTTCTCAGTTGAGCGAGGCGACCGAACAGACTGAGACGGCATTGCTGGGTGTGATAGGAAGGATGGTACACGTTCATGAAAAAGCCCAGTTCCAGGTGGATCTGATCGGTTCATCCTCCGAAAAAAGCAATGAACTGATTGCGGTTACCCAGGACCAGATACGGAAAAACAATCAGGTCATTCAAGCTTTGAATGCCTTCTCCACCACCCAATCTGACCAGTTGAGAGACAATCTGGTCCGGATTCAGAGGCTTTCTGATGAGATGGAGCACATGCGTCCCTTGGTGAACGATATCGCCGATATCGCGGACAGGACCAACCTGTTGGCGCTCAACGCGGCAATCGAGGCGGCACGTGCCGGAGACGCGGGCAGAGGTTTCGCGGTTGTGGCCGATGAGGTGCGCAGGCTTTCCACCCAGGCAAACAACGCGGCAAAGGAAATTTCCAGCCGAATCACAAAAGTTGCCGGGCAGGCACTTATTGAGGCCGAAAACGCCAGACAGATGATCGAGCGCGATGAAGAGTCGCATAAGTTTAAGAGTCTGGCGGGAAACCTGTCGGAGATTGAAGGGCGATTCAGTTCCGCGTCGGTTCACCTTGAAGAGATCATCCAAAGCATTGACGAGTCCAACAGAATTATTGTCGATGAGGTCTCGACCGTACTGGGCGAAATTCAGTTCCAGGACGTGCTGCGGCAAAGGATAGAGCATGTAAACGAAGCTCTGGATTACCTTAGTGGTCTCGCCGGGGATACCGTACTCTGGCTGGATGGGGTAGCTGAGATGCCACCCCAACGATTACGTGAACAGTTGGATGAATTCAGTAAAAAGTACGTCATGCAGGACCAGCAGCGCACCCACGATGCTGTTATGGGGAACATAGGGTCGGCAACCGGAGCCTCAAGCCAGAAGATAGAGCTTTTTTGATGAGCGCCTTGGCCGACAAATGTCAAACTGAAAAGAGGTAACATTTTATGAAATGTCTGCTTGTAGAGGACGACAAAGTTTCCAGCCAGGTAGTGGAAAAAATGATTTCCAGGCATGGCACATTTGATGCCGTTGTTGACGGACAGGCGGCAATAGATCTGTTCCGGAAGGCTCATGAATCCAACAGTCCCTATGACCTGATATTGATGGACATAATGATACCTGAAGTCGATGGGTTGCAGTCGGTGCTGGCAATCCGCAAAATAGAAGCGCTTCTGAACATCCCCTTGACGAAAAAGGTAAAGGTCATCATGACCACTGTGCTGGATGATCCCCGCACAGTCATGAAAGCATTATACGAATCGGGTGCCTGTTCTTATCTGGTCAAGCCGATCAGGCTGCAGAAGCTTGAAGATGAGCTTCGGGCGCTGAAACTGATTCCTCAGAATTAACGGCGAGGCGCAATCATGGAACATTTCGCACTTGATTTGCAAAGTTCGGAGAGATTCAGTCTGGCAATTGAGGCAACGAGAGATGGCATTTGGGAATGGAATATCCTAACCAATCAGGTGTTCTTTTCCCCTCGCTTTTGTGAAATTATCGGATACTCGTTTGGTGATCCGGAATTGCAGCATACGTTCAGCTCATGGACGGACAGAATCCACCCCGATGACTACGAGCGGGTGATAGCAACATTGGCCGACCATCTTGAAAAAAGAACGAGTTTTGATGTCGAGTACCGGCATCGTCATGAATCGGGCGAATACCGCTGGCAAAATTCCCGTGGACAGGCGTTTTACGACGTGAGTTCGGAACCAGTGAAGATGGTCGGGTGTATCTCGGATATCTCAGTTCGCAAACAGTTGGAGAAGGAACTACATGAATCGAAAGCTCTCTTTGAAACGGTTGTGGAAAATATTCCGCTCATAATTTTCCTCAAAGAGGCGACAGATCTGCGTTTCGTCATATTCAATCGCGCCGGAGAGGACCTTCTGGGGTATGACCGCACGGCATTGCTCGGTAAGAACAACCTGGACCTTTTCCCTTCCGAACAGGCGACCCACTTCATGGCCAAAGACCGTGAAGTGCTTGATAAAGAGACAGGCATGTTGGACATTTCAGAAGAACTTATCTTGACGGCCATGAAAGGCCAGAGAATGCTTCATACCCGGAAGATTTGCGTCCGGGGGGACGATGGAGCTACGAAATACCTGTTGGGCATCTCTGAAGATATCACCGAGCGCAAGCGGACGCAGAAGGTATTGCAAGAAGCCAAAGTCGCAGCCGAATCCGCCAACCGCGCCAAGAGCGCGTTTCTGGCAAACATGAGCCATGAACTTCGAACCCCCATGAACGGCGTCATTGGTATGACCGAACTCCTAAAAATGACGGATTTGACAGAGGAACAGCTGACGTATGTGGAGGCACTTACCGAGTCCGGCAACAACCTTCTTTCCCTGATCAATGACGTCCTTGATCTTTCCAAGATCGAGGCCGGAAAGATCGAGCTGGAACCGACCGAATTCAGCCTGCATCGTTGCATCAACGATGTAATCCTGACGCAAAAATCCGTCATTTATGAAAAGGGGCTTTCTCTGAAGGTGGAAATAGCTAAGGAGATCCCCAATGCCTTGGTGGGTGACCCGCTGCGGCTCAAGCAGATTATCCTCAACCTCCTGGGGAACGCGGCCAAGTTTACGGCACAGGGCGGCATCACCATCTCGGCGCGGGTGCTTGAACGGCACGAGGCCTCCGTGCTCGTGCAAATCGCGGTGTGCGACACCGGCGTCGGCATTTGCGCCGATGCCCTTGACGAGATCTTCCAGCCGTTTGTCCAGGAGAATGGCTCCACAACCCGCAAGTTCGGCGGCACGGGCTTGGGACTCACCATCAGCCGCCGCCTGGCGGAACTCATGGAGGGGAGCATCTCCGTCGAAAGCGCACCGGGGGTCGGCAGCTGTTTCAATGTGGTTCTTCCTTTCCTCTTTGCCCGAAAAGATGTCACGGAAGTCGACAGCAAAGATAAAACGGAGCTGAACTGGGATGGGGCGCCGCAGCGGATACTGTTTGTTGAGGACAACTCTGTCAATACAAAATTCGGAACAACCCTACTCAGGAAACAGGGGCACGACGTTGTTTCGGTGCTGAACGGCTTGGAATGCCTTGTGGCTCTGAAAAACGGCAGGTTCGATGTCGTGCTGATGGATATCCAGATGCCGGTCATGGGCGGAGAGGAAGCCCTGCGGGAAATCCGCGCCAAGGAACAGGGGACTTCCCTGCACCAGCCGGTCATTGCTCTGACGGCCTACGCGCTGCGCGGCGACAAGGAGCGACTTGTACAGCAAGGGTTCGACGGCTATCTGTCGAAACCATTCAAGGCAAAGGGGCTGATGTGCGAGATGAAGCGGGTGATTGAAAGCGGTCGTTGTTAAGGAAGAGATCGCATCTCTTATGCTGCCTTGGCTTGTGTAATCGTCTTGCTGGTTTCGGCTGGCAGTTCTGAACGCCGGTGGTATTATGCCGGTTGAAGAATTGGATGAGATCATCGCGCTAAAAGAAGGTACTTAGTCATGGAGCAGCCTCAGCCCCAAATCCTAATGACCCGTCTGAAACAGGAGCTGCAACCGCTTCATACACGGCTGGAAAAACTTCCGTTTTTTTCTGCCCTCTCCAACGGAGCATTGCCGCTTGCCTCCTATGTCAATCAACTCCGGGCATTCGCCACGGCATTCGGTACGCTCGAGCATGAAACAACTACCATCCTGGAACCGACCATTCGTGCTGTTCTTGGTGTCGGGGAAAGCCGTTTCACTCATCTTCTGCGCGACCTTAGTTGTTTCGGAAACACGGTGATTCCGGAGGTCATCGACGTAAAGAGGCATGCCGATGCCATGGCAGCAAGAATTCGGCTCCTGGGGATTGAAGATCATGTTCTTCAGGGAACCATTCTCGGCAATCGGGTTCACCTGTCGGACATACAAGGCACCTTCGCTGTTGAAAGCACAAATGGAGCCGCGTTTTATGCAGGATATGGCGATAGAACCGACGAATACTGGGCCATCTTCGCACGTCTTATGAACAGTTTTGACGTTGGCGAAGAAACGGCCGAGCGGATAGTCAGCGCCTCGCGTGAGGCATTCGGTTTTCTGGAAGACATCCATACCGCTCTCTATCCATTGCCCGCACCCGACGGCATGATGTTTACCTCTACCAGCCTCAATCCGGAAGCAGGAAACCATGCCGTACCTGCAGATGGTGGGGAAATCGCGGCGGCGATAACTGCAGGACGGTTATGCCGTGAGAAGTTCCCCTATTTTGATGCACGTTACGGCGAACGCGGCACACGTTTCACCGATAGTGACGCAGCCTGGCTGGCAACCCTTGCAAAGCTCACCCCTGCGCTTATCATCTCTCAGGTTGCCTGGCTCGGCGGCGTTCTTGCCAGTCGGGGCATTCCGCGTATAAACCTGCTGTATTTCCAGCGCGTTAAAGTTGTTGACTTGTTTGTCGATAAAGACCGAGAGTGCTCCGTAGGTTTGTCCCGATACTTCCCGGGGGGCGCTGATTCCCCGGAACAGAAATGAGACAGGTCACCCCTGATTGAATTGGTTGCCGGCAGAGGAGAGCTGAATCATGGTACATGAAGACAATCCCGGCTTCTTTGGTAATATCGCCCGACAACCTGGGCGCTGCAGGTTCAAAAAAACCGTCGCACTGGCATCCGCGGGAACTGCCGCCGTCGCCCTAGCGGGTCTGCTCGGTCTCAGGCCGGGGCTTGAACTGCTCGGCAGCATCCGCCCTGGCTACATCCCGATGGCCCCAAGTACCGCATTCTGCTTTCTCTTTCTGAGCACCGCACTCTTCCTGCATGCCCAGGCCCGGCTCTCGTCCGCCGCCCGTGCGGCGGCAACACTAGTGGTTCTCGTGGTGACGGTGTTCTGCCTGCTGGAATTCGCCGAGGTCTTCACCGGCCATGATCTCAATGGAAGCCAACGCCTATGGCCCGTCAGGGGAGGGGCGAGCTTCCCCCTCGGACAGATGTCACCAGCCACCGCTGCCACCTTCTTTTTCTCCGGGCTCAGCACGCTGCTTTTCCTGTTCCAGGGCAAAACCGCTCAGCAGCGCCCCGGGTACGGGGATCGCTGGGCATCTTCCCTGGGGGCTCTGACCGTCCTTATCGGCTCCATCGATCTGCTGGCCTACCTTTACGGCGACCCGCTCTTGTACGGAGGCCGCGCCATCCCGATGGCAGCGACCACGGCGCTCGCATTCCTTTTGCTCGGCATCGCCCTGACCGCGTCGGCAGGCCCGGAAGGGATTCTGGCGCGCCGCATCACCGGAGATTCCACCTCGGCCCAGCTTTCCCGGGTGTTCATCCCCCTGACGGCAGGCGCCGTCATTCTGCAGAGCATTTTCTCCCGCGTCCTTTCATCCTCGCTCTTAATCAACGAAGCGCTCATCATGGCAACCCTGGTCATCGTCCTGGGGGTGGTCACGGCTTCCGTGGTGGATCGCGTGGCGATCCGTACCGGCGGCGGCATCGACGTGGCCAACCGGAAGTTGCAGCTCACCCTCAACAACCTGGCTGAGAGTGAGGAACACTACCGGGACGTCCTTCAGGCTGCACTGGATGGCATCATCGTGACAGACCTGACAGGTGCGGTGAAGGAGGTCAACGAGGCCTTTTGTCGGATGAGCGGCTATCAGCCCCTGGAATTGACGGGAATGAACCTGTCCGGGCTGGAGGAGGAAACTGCCGACTGCGTGGCCGGGCGCATCACAGAGGCGCTCCAGCAAGGGGAGAGCCGCTTCGAGACCAGGCAGTGCCGCAAGGACGGCGTGTTCTACGACGTCGAGGTCTGCATCAAATACCGCCCCACGAGAGGCGGTCAGCTGATCGTCTCCCTTTGTGACATAACCGAGCGGAAGCTCAGGGAAAACGCCCACCTTCAAGCCGGCATATTGCTCCAGCTGGCCAGTACCCAGAGCGACCTCAAGGGGTGCATGGCCGCCCTGACCGCCTCCCTCAGAAAGTGGTTGGGATGCGATGCCGTCGGCATCCGGCTGCGCGTCGGAGGCGACGTCCCCTATTTCGAGACTCACGTTGACCCACCTGAGTTCATCGAGCCTAAGACGCCCTTCTGCGCCCTGGAAGCGGGGGAGAACGGACCCCGACGTGCGACCGGAAACCCGCCCCCGCGTTGTCTGTGCGGCGACATCCTGCGCGGCAACCACTCCCTGGACCAGCCCCTGTTCACTCCCCGCGGCAGCTTCTGGTGCAACGACCTCGGCGCTTGCGCCGGCAGTCTCGCGGAACTCCGGCTGGGCAGCCAGTGCGTGGGACAATCTTCCCGCTCGGCGGCGCTGGTTCCCATGCACGCCGGTGGCCGCATCCTGGGGCTGATCCAGTTCTGCGACGAGGGTAAAAACCGGTTCACCCCCGCTCTGATCGACATCTTCGAATGGATGGCGGACAAGGTGGCGCTCGCCCTCACGCTGCGCCAGGCCGAAAACGAGCTGCACCAGCGGGAGAAGCTGCACCATGAACTGCTCAACGCGCTCCCGGACCTGATCTGGCTCAAGGACCAGGACGGGATCTATCTCTCCTGCAATAGCACCTTCGAGCGTTTTTTCGGTGCCCGGGAAGCAGAGATCATCGGCAGAACCGACTACGACTTCGTGGACCGGGAACTGGCGGACTTCTTCCGCGACAACGACCGCAGGGCCATGGCGGCCGGAGGTCCCACCAGCAACGAGGAGTGGGTCACCTTTGCCGATGACGGCCGTCGAATCCTTCTCTACGTCACCAAGATGCCGATGTACGATCCCGACGGAGTGTTGATCGGCATCATGGGGGTCGGCCGTGACATCACCGAGTTGCGGCAGGCCGAAGAGGCCGTGAAAGAGAACCAAACCCTGCTGCGCTTCGCTCTGGAAGGAACCAATGATGGACTGTGGGATGTGCGTCTCGGGAACGGCGAAACCTTCATGAGCCCGCGGGGCTGGGAGATCCTGGGGTACGGCGAGGATGTGGAGAAGCCGCTGCTTGAGGTGTGGTCCGACCTGGTGCACCCCGAAGATCTTCCCGCCACCCGGGAGAGGCTCGCGGCGCACCTTGAGGGGCGCGCCGGCAGCTTCGAGGTTGAGCAGAGGCTGCGCACCGAGTCGGGAAACTGGAAATGGGTCCTGTCCCGCGGCAAGGTGGTGGAGCGCGATGCGGAGGGAACTCCGACCCGTATGACTGGAACCCATTCCGACATCACAGAAAGGAGGCAGCTCGAAGCCCAACTGCACCAGGCCCAGAAGATGGAGTCTGTGGGGCGCCTGGCAGGGGGGGTGGCCCACGACTTCAACAACATGCTGGGGGTTATCATCGGCCGTGCAGCTCTGGCCATGCTTGATAGCGGTCTGAGCCAGTCGGTTCGCGTCCACTTGGTGGAGATCAATCAGGCGGCCGAACGCTCCGCCGACCTCACCAGGCAACTGCTGGCCTTCGCCCGCAGGCAGCCCATCGCGCCCAAGGTCATTGACATGAATGACACCATCGCCGCGATGCTCAAGATGCTGCAGAGAATCATCGGGGAGGATATCCAGCTCCTCTGGCAGCCGGAGGCGAGACTTTGGCCGGTCAAGATGGACACCTCCCAGCTTGACCAGATCATGGCCAACCTCTGCGTCAACGCACGCGACGCCATTGACGACGTCGGCAGAATCTTCATCGAGACCGGAACCATCGCCATCGACCGCGACTTCTGCCACACCCATCTGGAGGTTGTCCCGGGAAATTACGTATGGGTTTCGGTGAGCGACAACGGTCGCGGCATGGACAAGGAGACCTTGAGCCACATCTACGAGCCGTTCTTCACCACAAAGGGCGTCGGGGAGGGTACTGGGCTGGGGCTGGCGACGGTTTATGGCGCGGTCAAGCAAAACGATGGATTCATCAACGTCTACAGCGAGCTAGGGCGCGGAACCACCTTTACCATCTACATCCCGCAGTTCCTCGGGATGCAGGAGGAGGGGGGGCAGGCGCTGCCAGCACTGCCGCTGCCACGCGGCAACGAAACCGTCCTGCTGGTTGAGGACGAACCGGCCATCCTGAAGATGGCTGAGTTGATCCTAGTAAACCAGGGGTACCACGTGCTGACGGCGGGTGCGACCGCAGATGCCCTGAACCTGGCACGGGAACATGCGGGTGCCATCGACCTTTTGATAACTGACGTGATCATGCCCGACATGAACGGGCGTGATCTGGCCATAGCCCTAATGGCCTTCTGCCCGAATCTTAGGCCTTTGTTCATGTCGGGATATACATCCGATGTCATCGCCCACCACGGGATTCTCGCTGATGGAGTGCACTTCATCCAGAAGCCATTCTCGATGCATCAACTAGCCGGGAAGGTACGAGAAGTACTGGATCAAGAGGAACTCGGCCCTACCAAATGGGTAAGGGGCGTGTCCGCGCAGTGAAAAAAGCAGACGTTTTCGCATAACCAAATATGTACAAAACCCATTAGCATAATCTGTCGCTGTGACTTCCAATGGGGCTTCCGCCCGTTTGTTGATCTGTAACGATTGATTCGGTAGGGCCGCCCGACGGCTGCTGAGCTACCGTTATATCAGAGACTCACAGAGGGTTAGGGTACCCCGCTCGTCCCACCTGGGTAGCGGGGTTTTTGTATTTCATTCCCTCCATGGGGAGGACCCGCAGCGGTCGACACAAAAAAAGAAGGCCTACTGCCCATGCCCGCATGAATCCATGTGATCACTCTGCGTCCGAATATTGTCTCCGATGTGGTCTAACTTGTCTTTCAACTCTGCTCCTCGCCAGCCTTTTTTAGCCAGAATAAGGCAGCGGTTTGCCTCTGCGAATGTAGGCCACAGGTCACTATTGTTGATGGAGTCAATAACGACCCCCTCCATCTTCCATCCGTCCTTGTCGCCATCTTGCTTAAAACTGAACGTTTCGCCGTCAGTGGTGAGGAGAACAGGATATGGCCCGTGATAGTTTTTTACGGCCGAGTCAAAGTCTTCCCTGTTGGTAATAAGCATGTTCATGAGCTCTATCTCCTGTTTGTCTGTCTCTTGGTGTGACATATGGATTAAAAGTGAGGCGGTCATTAGACGCCCCTAGCATCCATTTTTCAAGCCTTTTTTATCCGGTGCAGGCCCTCCTATTGCCTCAAAACGAGTACCTCTGGACCAGTGTAATTCTGCCAACGGGGCAAACTATTAGCGAACTTAGACCATTATGGAACTCAGTTCGGAAAACGGCTCCTATTAATTTAAGTTTCGCTTTAAATTAGTAAATGCTATATTCATTTAATGAGTAACTCAACTTTCGCAGCAGCATTTTCAGCCCCAACCAGCTGAAATGTCACCGGTTTAATGGGTTGTTAAGGCCGAAAGTAGCATCCTTGCCTTGAAAGGTAATGGCAATTCCGCCACAAACTGCTCAAC
>Ga0209123_1001027_pt1 | contig 30054 bp, 20 predicted proteins | sample BarGraIncu00431A_FD_184500 | JGI IMG/M metagenome (GOLD analysis project Ga0209123, IMG submission 184500) | Arctic peat soil microbial communities from Barrow, Alaska, USA - Barrow Graham LP Incubations 004-31A (SPAdes) (version 2) | ecosystem: Environmental > Terrestrial > Soil > Wetlands >... | reverse complement strand
CGCTAAAGCGAAGTTTTGGAAGTTTGGGTGAGTGGCTGAAACCACCAGTTTGCTAAACTGACGTACGGGCAACCGTACCACGAGTTCGAATCTCGTAGCTTCCGCCATAAACGCCGAAACTCACTGGGTTTCGGCGTTTTTTTGTTATTGTCCATGCTTGTAGGAGGCAATTTTATAGTTGCGAACAGCCATGGTTTTACTCCGGGCAAAGCAATTCTATATGTGAACTTAGTTTTAAAGTCCCCTTTAAAGGTTGGGGGTCAGTTTAAAAAATGTATCTTTGCATCATATTAATATATTCTCTATGAGATTTGACGAACTACCCCTTTGCGATGCCGTGCTGGACGGCTTGCAAGCCATGAATTTTAAAGAAGCCACTCCGGTACAGGAACAAACTATCCCCGTAATTTTAGCTAAACGCGACGTAATAGCCTGCGCGCAAACCGGAACCGGTAAGACAGCTGCATTTATTTTGCCGTTGTTGCACAATTTGCAGTCAGAACCACATGCCGAAAACTTCGTGAATGCCATTATCATGGCTCCAACACGTGAGTTGGCACAGCAAATTGACCAGCAAATGGAGGGTTTTTCTTATTACACCTCGTTTTCTTCGGTGGCGGTGTATGGAGGCAATGATGCTTCGGCCTGGGATACCCAACGACGTGGATTGCAAAAAGGTGCCGACGTGGTGATTGCTACACCTGGGCGCTTGCTTTCGCATATTAACCTCTACGACATTGATTTTTCGCACGTAAAATACTTTATTCTCGACGAAGCCGACCGAATGCTTGATATGGGTTTCTTCGACGACATTATGACGGTGGTAAACCGCTTACCAAAGGACCGTCAGACCATTATGTTTTCTGCCACTATGCCTCCTAAGATCCGGTTGTTGGCAAAAACAATTATGAATGATCCGTTTGAAGTGAAAATTGCAGTATCGAAGCCTCCTGAAAGCATTATGCAAACGGCTTATATCTGTTACGAAGCCCAAAAACAAGGTATCATCAGACATCTTTTTGTTGAACAGGAAGCCACGAAAGTCATTATTTTTTCCGGTTCGAAACTGAAAGTAAAAGAACTTTACAAAACATTCACCCAAATGGGACTTAAGGTTGGCGAAATGCACTCCGATCTTGAGCAGTCGCAGCGCGAACATATCATGCATGAGTTCAAAAATAACCGTGTCAACATTTTGGTAGCAACCGATATTGTGTCGCGTGGAATTGACATCGACGATATTTCGCTGGTGATAAACTATGATGTGCCTCACGATGCCGAAGATTATGTGCACCGCATTGGACGTACAGCTCGCGCCAGTGCCAAGGGGATGTCCATCACTTTTGTGTCTGAGGAAGAACAATACAAGTTCAAACAAATTGAAAACTTTCTGGAAAAAGATATTTATAAAATTCCAATGCCAGTAGAACTGGGCGAAGCTCCGGAATATAATCCTGAAAAGAATAAGCATGCCCATAAGTTTGCCAAAGGAAAAGGATCGTTTCACAGGAATAAACCCAGGAGATAAATTGATATTTTTGTACAAGGCAGGTTCAACCGGTCTTATATATTTGCAGAGCTGCGATATTTCGTGGCTCTTTTTGTTTTTATTTATTCCAGACAAATAAAATTTCTACCTCCTGATATCTTTCATAGACGATCGATAATTACCTGTTGATAACTTTTTTTATAAATTTCAATGCAAAAGTTTGCATATTAAAAAATTAACTCTATCTTTGAGGCTTACATCCTGAAAACTAGTTGATATTTGATGTGTTGATGCTTCAAAACCCCTTTAAATAAAGGAAAGATTAAGAAAAATGTGTGCGGCAAGCAGTCTCCACATGGAGAAAGTCCCCCGCAAACGTGCGACAAGGTTTCTCCACCCGGAGAAAGTTTCCCGCAAGCGTGCGACAAGGTTTCTCCACATGGAGAAAGTCTCCTGCAAGCGTGCGACAAGGTTTCTCCATGTGGAGAATGTTCCCTGCATCCGTGCGGCTGAAATTTCGTATTTCGGGATCGCTTTTTTGGTTTTATTCTTATTGTTTACACTATAAGATGTTTTAGTCAACTTAATTTATTCATCAAATTAATTTATTCATCAAAAAAATTTACATTTATGTTTGTAAAAAATGTTCATTTGCGAATTCTTCAGAACGAAGAACATTTTGCTTACCACAGCTATGTGGAAGGGTTAATAGAAGAAGCCCCTCCGGCCATTCTAAAGGTTGAACCGCAATTTGCAGCCTACAAGCTCCTGTTGCCTACCGAGCGTACTGCCCTGGATCAGGTGCAGAAAAGCTCATTTACTAAATTGCTCGATGAAGCCGATACGGCTCGTGACAAACCCCTGATGGGGTACTTCAAAGTGGTGAAAGGTCAACTTCACCATTTTAATCAGGCTGTAAGCGATGCCGCTTACCGGATTGATATTATCAATGAAAGTTTCACGGGAATTGTGCGCCTTCCGTACGAAAAGGAAACGGTGGCTGTAGTTAAATGGTTGGATGCCCAAAAAGCTTCCATGAGTGATATTACCACGCTGGGTCATCCCGATTGGTTGACAGAAATAGAAGCAAAAAATAATGCTTTTGCCGATTTGAAAAAGAGCCGTTTTGCCGAAAAAGACGAAAAAACCAACTTGCAAATGAAGCTGGTGCGGATTGATGTGGACGATGCTTATAAAGCAATTATCGACCGGATAAATGCTTATATCACGCTCGATGGCGATGCTCAGTTTGCTACTTTTGTAACCAAACTCAATAACCGCATCGATAGTTTTAATAACACCCTGGCCCAACGACAAGGACGCAGTAAAAAAGCCGATGAAGCAGCTGCTGCAACTAAGTAAATAATGATTTTTTCCCCTGCTGCGCGAGTGGTGGGGGATTTTTTAGAAATAAGAACAAAAATCACCAACCCATGTCACGTAGGGACAGGTCGCGACCTGTCCAAATAACCACAATAACCCACCAATATAATTCATCTCAATAAAATAATGTCCGGATTATTGGATAGAAAAACATTGTCTGAAATTTTCTTTCGGACAGGTCACGACCTGTCCCTACATCGGTGTTCTTTTCAAAACTTTCCGTAACTTTGCCCATCATAATTCAAGCGCAAATGGATGGGGATTCTCCTGTCATCGAATCAAAACACATTTATTACTAAATATATGAACAAATTCTATAGCTCAAAGTCCGTTAGAATCAGCATTGCAAGTATCCTGTTGGTTTTTGCTATAAATGCAGACACTTTTAGTCAGAAACCTTTATCGGTACCTTATACCTGGAAAAATGTCCAGATGGTAGGAGGTGGATTTGTTGACGGAATCGTTTTTCACCCTACAGCAAAGGGCTTGTGTTATTGTCGTACCGACATGGGGGGTGCCTATCGCCGGGATCCATCAACACTGCGTTGGATACCTTTATTGGATTGGGTATCCTACAAAGATATGAACCTGATGGGTGTTGAGAGCATCGCCCTCGACCCTTCTGATCCGAACAGGCTCTTCCTTTCATGCGGAACTTACACCAATGATCGTACGCCCGACGGAGCGATTCTTCGTTCGGATGATCAAGGCAAAACATTTCAACGTACAAATGTGCCATTCAAAATGGGTGGTAATGAAGACGGTCGTGGCAATGGAGAACGCATGGCTGTTGATACAAACAATGGTAATATCCTTTATGTGGGTACACGTCATGCCGGGCTTTGGAAAAGTACTGATCGCGCGGTGACCTGGAGTAGAGTTGAGAGTTTTCCGGATGTCACTGAAAATCCACCTGCCGGTATGCATGATAAGGATAGCATCATGCGTTGGAGTTGGATGAACCGGGGAAGCGGAATCATTTTTGCAATTTTTGATCCGAAAAGCGGAACCGCGGGCAAAGGTAGTTCAACGATTTATGTTGGGGTGTCGCTTATGAATCATGATAATCTCTTCAGAAGTACCGATGGAGGTAAAACCTGGCAGCCTATACCCAAACAACCTGTTCAGTATCGCCCTACCCACGCTGTGCTTGCTGCCGACGGAAATATGTTTATAACCTATGGAGATGCTCCCGGCCCTTCGCGAATGACCAACGGAGGAGTGTGGAAACTGAACACAAAAACCGATGAATGGACTGAAATTACACCCGATAAACCTGACCCAAAGACCAGGGCATTTGGCTATGCTGCCGTTTCGGTGGATGCACATAATCCAAAAGTGCTTATTGTAAGTTCCTTTAACCGGTATAAAATAGAAAAAGGGGAAGATATTTTCCGCAGCCTTGATGGAGGCAAAACCTGGGCGAAAGTATTCGCAGGCGGTGGTACGTACGATTACTCCCTCGCACCTTATATTCAGAAAACAGGCATTCACTGGTTATTCGATATTGAAATTGATCCTTCAAACTCCAATCATGCTATGTTCACTACCGGTTACGGCGGACACGAGACCTTTAACCTGACCGATATGGACAAGGGAAAACCGACGAAATGGAGTGTGATGAGTACCGGAATAGAAGAAACTGTTGCGCTCGAATTGCTGAGTCCTCCAAAAGGTGCACCGTTAATTACGGCGATTGGCGATTACGGCGGCTTTGTGCATTGGGACTTGGATAAACCTGCCTCGGGTAATTTCGATAATCCTCGCTTTGGAAACACCAGCGGTGTGGCTTGTGCAGTAAATAATCCCGACATTATCGTTCGTGTGGGTAGGTCTGTAAATGATAATGTCCATGAAAATATAGCTTATTCCACCGATGCCGGCAAAAACTGGCAGCCTACAGCTTCTATGCCTACGCCGGAAAGCAGTCTTGGCTATATCGCAGTTTCAGCCGATGGAGCCAGCTGGGTATGGGCGCCAGATCCTGTTCGTGGCGGTTATGATTCTGACGGCCGTTCGCAAAAAATAATCCCGGTTTATGTTACTGTCGATAAAGGTGCAAGCTGGACCGAGTGCAAAGGCATTCCGGGTTACACGAGAGTTATTGCCGATCCTGTCAATCCTTCAAAATTTTATGCTGTTTCCTTGTTTTCGGGAAAGATGTTTGTCAGCAATGATAAAGGGTTTACTTTTACGGAACAGGTTCTGAATTTATCTGACGGGTTACCAAAACATGGCGGAAATCGTGGAGATTCCAGAGGCGGACAAGATCGTATTTATGCCGCTCCGGGCAAAGAAGGTGATCTCTGGATTGCTGCATTCGATGGACTGTATCATTCAACAGTTGATGGAAAACAGTTTGTGAAACTCAAAGGCGTTCAGGAAATACATGCATTCGGTTTTGGGAAAGCTGCACCCCAAAGTGATTACCCAGCACTGTACTTGGTTGGCGTTGTAAATGGGCTTCGTGGCATCTTTCGTTCCACTGATTCGGCAAAAAGCTGGGTTCGTATAAATGATGATCAACATCAATGGGGATTAATCCTGCAAATAACAGGTGATCCGAAAACATACGGGCGTGTTTATGTGGGGACTCATGGTCGAGGAACTGTTTATGGTGACCCTAAAAAATAATCCGGCATATTTGTAACTAAATGAGTTATAAGTTTCTATTTTTGACGGGGTGACTTAAAATCATCCCGTCAGGAATTTTCAAAACTTTCCGTAACTTTGCATCCTCCGGTTACAGAACGAATAATGACAAAACATTTCCCCTATATATTGCTCAATGCTCAGCAAATCAAAGACCAAATCAATCGGTTAGCTGCCTCCGGCACTCCCTTTCTTTTTATTATCGATTACAAAGCGGAGTGCGGTTATGTTATCCGTCAGGACGAATTGGATGAGCAGTTTGTGAGGTTTCAGTTTCAGAACGAAAAACCAATCAACCAATCAACCAATCAACCATTCAGTTGGCAAACCAAACCACTCACGCTGGCTGAATATCAACCAAAGTTTGACTATGTGGTGCAGCAAATCCGCCTCGGCAATTCATTCCTGACGAACCTGACGCAACCCACCGAAGTCCAAACGAACTTGTCATTGACCGATTTGTACGAACTCGGTTCTGCTAAGTACAAGCTTTGGCTTCAGGATCAGTTTGCCGTACTTTCGCCCGAAACTTTTGTGCGCATTGAAGGACGTACTATTTCGTCGTTTCCCATGAAAGGAACCATTGATGCTGCTGTTCCTCATGCCGAAGAGCTGATACTGAATGACCCGAAAGAAAAAGCCGAACATGCCACAATAGTAGATTTAATAAGAAATGACCTAAGCCTCGTAGCCACCAATGTGGAAGTGAAGCGATACCGGTATGTAGAAAAACTCACCACCAATAAGCAGGATTTATTGCAGGTGAGCTCGGAAATATCAGGGCTTTTACCTGCCGGTTTCCATGAGCGGCTGGGAGATATTCTCTTTGCGTTGCTGCCTGCAGGTTCTATTTGCGGAGCACCCAAGCCAAAAACGCTGGAAATAATAGCACAAGCCGAGGGTTACGAGCGCGGTTTTTATACCGGCATATGTGGTTGGTTCGATGGCGAAAACCTCGATTCTGCTGTGATGATCCGGTTTGCAGAACAACATGGCGATAAGCTTGTTTTTAAAAGCGGCGGTGGCATTACCGCCCAAAGTGGAATGATAAAAGAATACGAAGAATTAATACAGAAAGTATATGTGCCTATTTGTTGAATCTATTAAACTGAAAGAAGGTAAGTTTTACCGCCTAAAACTTCATCAGGAGCGTATCAATAAGGCTTTCGAAGCCTTTTTTCCGGCAGAAGAGCCACTGAATCTTATTGATTCCCTGAATCAATATAGTTTTCCGCAGGATGGAATTTATAAATGCCGGGTGGTTTACGATACAGACCTGCAGTCGCTGGAATTCACGCCTTACGTCATGCGCGAAATTCGCTCATTGAAATTAGTGGATACGGACATTGAAAGTCGTGCTTACAAGCTGGAAGACAGAGCCGGGTTTAATGCTGCATTTGCTCTTCGTGGTGATTGTGATGATGTATTGCTGGTGAAAAATAGGTTGCTGACAGATACTTCTTATTGTAATATTGCTCTATTTGATGGTGAGAATTGGTTTACACCCAGCACACCCTTATTGTATGGCGTGAATCGTAGCCAGCTGATAGCCGATGGTAAATTGATAGAAAAAGACATTAAAAAGTCTGAACTTCTGAACTTTCAAGATGTATGTTTGTTTAATGCTATGATAGAATTTGGAGAACTAAAATTAGATATTTCTTCAATTGTCGATTAATTTATTTTAAAACAACTTATTTTGAGGGTGTTTAATTTTGAATTGAAAGATAAATTATCAAAATATTATCACTTTGTATTTGTAGTTTTGAAAAATTGATATATCTTTGCAGCGCATTTAATAAAGAAACAATGAACAACAAATTTCTACATATCCTCCTACTCGGTATTATTATTCTCTTGCAGAACAAGTAGAGGTGAAGTTGGTATGTAGTTAATTCAAAAAATATATAAAGCCTTCTCACTTCGGTGCGGGAGGTTTTTTTTTAGCCCCTAAGTCTCAACTAGGGGTGTATTTGTAAAAAAGAGAAATTGAGAACAAGAACAAGTAAACGAAAATCCAAATAAACAATAAAATTATGGACAGATTATTTATCTTCGACACCACATTGCGCGATGGCGAACAGGTTCCGGGATGTCAGCTGAATACCATTGAGAAAATTCAGGTGGCGCGTGCATTGGAAAGTTTAGGTGTGGACGTTATTGAAGCTGGTTTCCCTATTTCAAGCCCGGGTGATTTTAATTCGGTTGTTGAAATATCCAAAGCAGTAACATGGCCAACTATTTGCGCGTTGACACGCGGGGTTCAAAAAGATATAGACGTAGCTGCCGAGGCACTCCAGTATGCAAAAAATAAACGTATTCATACCGGAATCGGAACTTCTGATTTCCATATCAAACATAAATTCAATTCCAATCAGGAAGATATTCTGGAACGTGCTGTTGCGGCTGTAAAGTATGCAAAAAAATACGTGGAAGATGTCGAATTTTATTGTGAAGATGCCGGACGTACCGATAATGTATATTTGGCCCGAGTGGTTGAAGCGGTTATCAAAGCTGGTGCTACAGTTGTAAATATACCGGATACAACCGGATATTGTTTGCCTTGGGAATTTGGCGAAAAAATCAAATTCTTGATGGATAACGTGAAAGGCGTTCATAATGCTATCATTTCTACTCACTGTCATAATGATTTGGGAATGGCTACGGCTAATACAATGGCCGGTGTAATGAATGGAGCACGACAGGTGGAAGTAACGATGAATGGTATTGGCGAACGTGCAGGAAATACAGCATTGGAAGAAGTGGCTATGATTTTGAAATGCCATAAGACATTGAACATAGAAACTCAAATTAATACTCAAAAGATTTATTCTACCAGCCGTTTGGTTTCAGGTTTAATGAATATGCCTGTACAAGCTAATAAAGCGGTTGTAGGGCGTAATGCTTTTGCTCACTCTTCAGGCATTCATCAGGATGGTGTGTTAAAAAATCGTGAAAGCTACGAAATCATGGATCCAAAAGATGTCGGTATTGATGAAAACTCTATTGTATTGACTGCCCGTAGTGGCAGGGCTGCCCTTAAACACAGATTAAGCATTCTTGGTGTTAATGTAGAAGGCGATAAATTAGATAATATTTACGAAGGCTTTTTGAAATTAGCTGACAGGAAAAAAGATATTAATGATGATGATGTTTTATTGCTTGCCGGCATGGAGCGTAGCGAAAAACAACGCATTAAACTTGATTACCTGCAAGTAACTTCGGGAGTAGGAGTGAAGGCAGTAGCCAGTATCGGTTTAATTATTGCCAATGAAAAATTTGAAGCAGCTGCTTCCGGCAACGGACCGGTTGATGCCGCTATCAAAGCATTGAAACAAATCATTAAGAGAGATATGGATTTGCAGGAGTTCACCATTCAGGCAATAAATAAAGGAAGCGATGATGTTGGAAAAGTTCATATGCAGGTTGAGCACAATGGTGCTGTATATTATGGCTTTGGTGCTAACACCGACATTGTGGCGGCATCTGTTGAAGCATATATCAACGCAATTAATAAATTTGTAAAGTAAAAAATAAATTATAGTTATGAGTAAAACATTATTTGATAAAATCTGGGATGCCCATGTGGTTTCTACAGTTGAAGAAGGTCCAACCCAATTGTATATAGACCGCATGTATTGCCATGAGGTAACAAGTCCTCAGGCTTTTGATGGAATGCGCAAACGTGGTTTGAAAGTTTTTCGTCCTGAACAAATTACGTGTATGCCCGATCATAATATTCCTACTATCAATCAGGAAAGTCCAATTGAAGATCCAATTTCAAAAAAGCAGGTAGATACATTGACCAAAAATGCTACTGATTTTGGTTTGACTCACTACCAAATGGGACATGAAAAAAACGGGATTATTCACGTAGTTGGACCAGAAAATGGATTGTCACTGCCCGGTATGACCATGGTTTGTGGCGATTCGCACACTTCAACTCACGGTGCTCTTGGAGCTGTTGCTTTTGGTATCGGAACCAGTGAAGTGGAAATGGTATTAGCTACACAATGTGTTTTTCAATCGCGTCCTAAAACAATGCGTATCAACATTGATGGTAAATTAAAAGCTGGAGTTACGTCTAAAGATTTGGCTCTTTATGTAATTGCCAAAGTAACTACCGGTGGTGCAACAGGTTATTTTGTTGAATATGCCGGTGAAGCAATTCGTTCGATGAGTATGGAAGAACGTTTAACCGTTTGTAACTTATCTATAGAAATGGGTGCTCGCGGAGGTTTAGTTGCTCCTGATGAAGTTACTATTGCCTATTTGAAAGGAAGAGAGTTCTCTCCAAAGGGGGAAGAATGGGATAAAGCAGTGGCAAAATGGAAAGAATTAAAATCTGACGAGGGTGTTACTTTTGACAAAGAAATAACTTTTGATGCTGCCGACATAGAACCAATGGTTACATACGGTACAAATCCGGGAATGGGAATGGGTATTAATGATTCAATTCCTACACTTGAAAGTATTGACGAAGCAGGTCAGATTTCATTTGTGAAATCGTTGGATTATATGGGTTACAAACCGGGTGAAAAGATTGTTGGTAAAGCTATTGATTATGTTTTCCTTGGCAGTTGTACCAATGGTCGTATTGAGGATTTCCGTCTTTTTGCTAATTATGTAAAAGGAAAACAGAAAGCTGAAAATGTAATTGTTTGGTTGGTTCCGGGTTCATGGGCAGTAGATAAACAAATCAAAGCTGAAGGTATTGATAAAATTCTTATCGAAGCAGGATTTAAACTGCGCCAGCCAGGTTGTTCGGCTTGTCTTGCTATGAACGACGATAAAGTTCCGGCCGGAAAATATTCAGTTTCAACATCAAATCGTAATTTCGAAGGTCGTCAAGGTCCTGGTGCTCGTACAATTTTAGCAGGTCCGCTTGTGGCTGCAGCAGCTGCTGTTACCGGAAGAATAACCGATCCAAGAGTTTAATTTTTATTCAAAAATAGAAAAATGGAAAAATTTATAACACTTACTTCAACCATAGTTCCACTTCCAATTGAGAATGTGGACACAGATCAAATTATTCCCGCTCGTTTTCTGAAAGCTACATCCAAAGAGGGTTTTGGCGATAATTTATTTCGCGATTGGCGTTATGATAAAAACAATCAACCGATTGAATCTTTCGTGTTGAATAATTCTACCTATAAAGGTGAAATTTTGGTTGCCGGAAAAAACTTCGGTTCCGGTTCCAGTCGTGAGCATGCTGCCTGGGCTATTGCTGGTTACGGTTTCAGAGTTGTTGTGTCAAGCTTCTTTGCTGATATCTTCAAAAACAATGCTATGAACAATTTCGTTTTGCCGGTGGTAGTTTCAGAACCGTTTTTAGCGGAGATTTTTGAATCGTTGAATGCTGATTCAAAAATGACTTTAACGGTGAATTTGGGAGCCCAAACGATAACCAATAATGCAAATGGAAAATCCGAAAGCTTCTTTATCAATCCTTACAAAAAAGATTGTTTTGTAAATGGATTGGATGATATCGATTATTTGTTGAGCAAAAAAGAGCAAATTGAATTGTACGAAAAGTCGCGAATTTAATAACTGTTGAGGTTATTATCTATTTTATCTGAGTATTTGTACTTCAGATTTGAAACTTTAAACTAAAAAGATTTATGATTGAAATAATGGATACCACACTTCGTGATGGAGAACAAACATCAGGAGTTTCGTTTGCTGCACAGGAAAAGTTGAGCGTTGCTCGACTTTTGCTGGAAGAATTGTGTGTAGATAGAATTGAAATCGCTTCAGCCCGGGTTTCTAACGGGGAGTTTGCTTCAGTAAAACTTGTTTCTCAATGGGCACGTAATCATGGGCATATTGATAAAATTGAGATTTTAGGATTTGTTGATGGAATGTTGTCTCTCAATTGGATTAAAGATGCCGGATGCAAAGTCTTAAACTTGCTATGCAAAGGTTCTCTGAAGCATTGCACATATCAATTAAAAAAAACGCGTGAGAAGCATATTGAAGATATCAAGCAAGTTTTGAAAAGTGCCGAGGAAATGGGCATCTCAGTTAATGTGTATCTTGAGGATTGGTCCAATGGAATGCGTGAATCGGAAGATTACGTATATTTCATAGTTGATTCGCTTAAAAATGAGTCTATTAAACGTTTTATGCTGCCAGACACGTTGGGTATATTAAATCCAAGTGAGACATTTGATTTTTGTCAGAGAATGATTGCCCGTTACCCCGGGTTGCACTTTGATTTTCACGCACATAACGATTATGATTTTGCAGTAGCAAATGTTTATGAAGCTATAAAGGCCGGTGTTAATGGTGTTCATGTAACCATTAATGGTTTAGGTGAAAGAGCAGGGAATGCGCCATTGTCAAGTGTTTTGGCGATTTTGCACGATCATTTAAATATGAGTACTAATCTCAATGAGCATAAGATAAATGCAGTTAGTAAAGTTGTTGAGACTTATTCAGGGATTAGAATTCCTCATAACAAACCCGTAATTGGCGAAAGCGTATTTACCCAAGTTGCCGGAGTTCATGCTGATGGTGATAATAAAAATAATCTCTATTATAATGATTTGCTCCCTGAACGATTTGGCAGGGAACGCCAGTACGCACTTGGAAAAACCTCGGGGAAAGCAAATATCTTGAAAAATTTGCAACATCTCGGAATCGAGTTGGATGATGAAATGATGCAACGTGTTACCACTCGTATTATTGAATTAGGGGATAAAAAGGAATTGGTTTCGTTAGATGAACTTCCTTACATTGTTTCCGATGTATTGAAAAATGAGCAAGAAGAACAAGTAATCAAAATGCTCAATTATTCTTTGTCATTGACTTCGGGATTGAGACCAATGGCTACTGTGAAAATGGAAGTTAATGGTAAAACGTATGAGCAATCAGCATCCGGCGATGGTCAGTATAATGCAGTCTCAAAAGCTATGTGGAAGATTTATAAGAGCTTACATAAGCCAACTCCTGAATTGTTGGATTATGTTGTTGTAATTCCGCCAGGTGGTCAAACGAATGCTTTTGTGCAAACTATTATAACATGGCGATTCAAGGAAAAAGTTTTCAAAACTCGCGGTTTGGATGGTGATCAAACCGTTGCCGCTATAAAAGCCACTATTAAAATGTTAAATATAATAGATTAGCTTTTTTATTGATAAGCTTTTTGATTTAATATGAAAATACATAGAAATATAAAAAGAACCAATGAGATTATTACAACTATAGCTCTTAAGATGTTCTGATATTTGTTTTTGTTTGAAATCGACTTAAATATAGCTGTAGTGATAATTGAAATAAACGCTCCTATAGTAATTAGTACGTAAATCATATAGTTTGGTTTTAGAGTTTCTTAGGTCTTGATATTGCAAAGATAATAATAATCCTTTTATAAATAATAATAATTCCTTTTATAAATAAAATTTAAATTAAAATAAAATAATAATATGTCAGAATTAAAAGAAGGTGCTAATAAGATAAACATGACGTCTTTAAATGGGAAAATTTTAAATCTAGCTATTCTTCCAGGCGATGGAATTGGGCCTGAAATTGTAGAGCAAGCGTTAAATGTAACTAAAGCAATTTGTACCAAATTTGGTCATACATTGAATTATGAATATGGTATTGTAGGGGCTTGTGCAATTGATTCAGTTGGTGAGCCTTATCCTTTAGCAACACATGAATTATGCATGAAATCCGATGCGGTTCTGTTTGGAGCAATTGGTGATCCGAAATATGATAATAATCCATCTGCTAAGGTTAGACCTGAACAGGGATTGCTTAAAATGAGGAAAGATTTAGGTCTTTATGCTAATATTCGCCCAGTAACAACTTTTCCTTCATTAATTCATAAATCACCACTTCGTGCGGATTTGGTAGATGGTGCAGATTTTATGTGTATTCGTGAATTGACCGGTGGTATGTATTTTGGACGTCCTCAAGGGAGAAGTGAAGATGGTAATACTGCTTATGACACTTGTGTTTATACGCGTGAAGAAGTTGAGCGTATATTGCATCTTGCTTATAAATATGCAGGGCAGCGTAACAAAAAAGTTACCATGGTTGATAAAGCAAATGTATTGGCAACATCTCGATTGTGGCGTCAAATTGCGCAGGAAATTGCACCTCAATATCCTGATATTGAAACTGAATACATGTTTGTTGATAATGCGGCAATGAGAATTATTCAGTGGCCAAAGAGTTTTGATGTACTTGTGACTGAAAACTTATTTGGTGATATTCTTACCGATGAAGCATCTGTTATTACAGGTTCATTAGGGATGTTGCCTTCTGCTTCAGTAGGTATTCATACTTCTGTTTTTGAGCCTATCCATGGTTCTTATCCTCAAGCCACAGGCAAAAATATTGCTAATCCATTGGCTACCATTTTGTCGGCAGCATTGATGTTTGAATATGCTTTTGGGATGATGGAAGAAGGTGCATTGATTCGTGAAGCTGTTGCTGCCAGTATGGATGCAAACGTAGTCACTGAAGATATTGCGAGCACCGGAAAATCATATAAAACAACTGAAGTAGGAGAATTTATTGTTAATTTCATTTCTAAGTAAGATATCAGAAATCTGATTTATAACAAAAGGCCATCTGTATTTACAGATGGCCTTTTGTTTATAGACTTTTTAAAAGATTTGAGACTTCAAATAATTATATAAACCTATTAAAAAGTAAATGATTTATTTCTCAGTTTATTCAAATAATATGTGGACAAACTTATCTTAGATCTCAAAAAAATTATTTTATCGATTACTTATAAATCATTACAATTACAATTAATATCAACAAGTAGCTTGAGAAAAGAATGACAGCTGTGTTGAAAAATGAGTTTGCAATTAAAGCTTTCATAATATTATTTATTTGCGATTGTTTTTATACCTGCTTGGATTGTGTTTTTTGATATTACAAATATATGCAATATCTTGATACAGTTTATGTTGTAATAATTATTGCTTTATTGCTGTAAATTTTACTACATTGAATCAATCTTTATTATTTTAATTAAGATTGAAATTAATAAGATTGAAATTTTCATTTATAGTTTAAATGTTACATTTTGAGTAATTTATTATATTTTTGATTAATTAAATTAATATTTTTATAATTTCAGGATACAATGTTATACTGTGCTATAAATATTGCTACTCAGATTAGAAATTTAAAAATTGTATTTTCTTTGATATATTTATAGATGAACCCACGAAATGACAATCAGTTGTATATAATATGAAAATATGCTCGTATAAAATAACTTTAATAAGTGATACTTAATTTAAAATGGTTTGAAATTAAATTTATATAACATGTATAGCATGTTTTATTTTAGTTCTGATTGATTTGATTTGTATTTAATTTAGGGCTTGTCATCATAAATATGTAAGAATAAATAAAATAAAGCATATGCACTTATTCGTATAAGTACATATGCTTTACTTAATAGTTTCGACACCTTTTTTTTTATTTATAATGATGATTTCTAAGTATGAGGAGGTGAATTATATTTTAAATCAAAAGAATTATGAGTTGCTAATTTAGCTTATTACAAAAGTTTTCTTTCCCTGTTTCTATTTCTCAAATAACAGATTTTCAATATCTTTAGTAATATCTTCTGGTTTAGTGATTGGCGCGTATCTTTTTATAGGATTACCTTTTTTGTCTAGCAAAAATTTCGTAAAATTCCATTTAATTTCATTTCCAAAAGTTCCAGGGAGAGAGTTTTTAAGAAACTTGTAAAGAGGATCGGCATTTTCTCCATTAACCTCAATTTTTGAAAAAAGCGGAAATGTTACTCCGTAGTTTAAGGTACAGAATTTTGAAATTTCTTCTGCACTACCTGGTTCCTGACTCGCGAATTGATTGCATGGAAACCCTAAAATAACGAGTCCTTTGTTCTTAAATTCTTTGTATAATTTTTCAAGGCCTTCATATTGTGGTGTGAAGCCGCATTTACTTGCGGTATTAACGACTAATACAACTTTACCTTTATAATCATGCATACTAATTTCTTTGCCATTAATTGATTTAGCTTTAAATTGATAGAAATCCATAGTTGAATTATTTACTTGTCCATTTATTGAGAATATGAAAGATAGCGAAAAGCAAAATACTACAATATTTAGTTTCATAACGTTGTTCATTATTTTAGTTGGCAATTAAACAACTAGTTATGGATATTGTTCGGATTAAAAAGCTTAGGAATATTTAAAATAAAAAAACCACTACAAATTGTAGTGGTTTTGCTCTCCCTCTTGGACTTGAACCAAGGACCCTCTGATTAACAGTCAGATGCTCTAACCAACTGAGCTAAGGAAGAATTTGGTTGTTTTTTTTTTAATGCAATGCAAAAGTAATAGTTTTTTTGCAATGCTGCAATAGCAAAAGCAAAAGAATTCCAGATGAAATCACTGTTCTTGGCGTTTCTATTCTTTGTCTAGAAATAAAAAGAGTCGTAGTAATACGACTCTTTGCTCTCCCTCTTGGACTTGAACCAAGGACCCTCTGATTAACAGTCAGATGCTCTAACCAACTGAGCTAAGGAAGAATTTGGTAATATCTTTTTTGTCAAATGCGCTGCAAAAGTAATGGCTTTTCCTGAAATATGCAATATCTTTGCACAAAAAATAAGGATTAATTTATGAAAAGAATATTAGGCATGGGTAATGCCTTGACAGACATTTTATTGCAAATCGACAATGACGAGGTTTTATCTTCGTTGAATTTGTTAAAAGGTGGAATGCAGTTGATAGATATAGAAAGATCAGTAGAAATTGACATTGCGGTAGATGATTTTTCAAAGAAATTAGCTACCGGAGGTTCTGCTTCAAACACTATTAATGGAATTACACGATTAGGATTGAGTGGAGGATTTGTTGGCAAAATTGGGAAAGATGATATTGGCGCCTTTTTTACAACTGATTCTATTGGAAATGGGGTTGAGCCGCATTTATTAATGAGTGAAACGCCTTCAGGTCGCTGCACAGTGTTGGTTTCACCAGATAGTGAACGGACGCTCTGTACTTATCTTGGTGCGGCATGTGAGTTGGAAGCACTGGATTTGACTCCTGATATGTTTTCAGGCTATGATATTTTCCATATTGAAGGATATTTGGTACAAAATCACGATTTGATACGTACTGCAGTAAGTTTGGCTAAACAAGCTGGACTCAAAGTGTCCATTGATTTGGCCAGTTATAATGTGGTGGAAGCAAATTTGGATTTTCTGCATGAAATTGTAAAGGAATACGTAGATATCGTTTTTGCAAACGAAGATGAGTCAAGGGCTTTTACTGGAAAAGAGCCGGTTGAAGCTTTAAATTCTATTTCTGAACATTGTAAAATTGCTATTGTGAAGATTGGTAAAGATGGATCATTCATAAAGTCCGGAAATGAAACCATTCAAGTAAAACCCCGATTAGCAAATTGTATTGATACAACCGGTGCCGGAGATTTATATGCTGCAGGGTTTTTATTTGGACTGGCAAACAATTATTCGCTTGAAGTCTGTGGTGAAATTGGATCGATTGTATCGGCTAAAGTTGTTGAAGTATTGGGTGCAAAAATGTCTGACGAAGTTTGGGAATCCATTAATAATGAAGTAAATAAAATAGTGAAATAACTTTGTATACTTCATAGAGGAGTATTCTTACATTTATCAATATTAATAAAGCACTTATTTGTATAAGTCAATCAAGCTATATTCCGCCATTGTTTTGGCTATGATTTTTTGGTCATTTTCGTTTATTTGGACGAGAGTGGCCATTCATTCGTTTCACCCAATGACGCTTATAACTTTACGCTTGTTGATTGCTTCAATTCTTTTATTTGTTGTGGCCAAATCAAGTGATAAACTCCAAAAACTTCGACGTGAGGATTTTAAATGGTTTATTTTACTCGCTTTTTTTGAACCTTTTTTATATTATGTTGGTGAAACATATGGTCTGACGACTGTTGAGTCTACTTTGGCAGCCGTAATTGTTTCTACAATTCCACTTTTTGCTCCCGTGTTGGCTTTTTTTGTTTTGAATGAACGAATAAGTTTGGCTAATATTATCGGAATATTAGTTTCGTTGGCTGGAGTTTTTCTGGTTATTTATCAGCCAGGAGGTGGATTCAAGGCTAATCCAACTGGTGTTGCTTTAATGTTTCTTGCTGTTTTTTCTGCAATTTGTTATGCCACTGTGTTGCGTAAAATTCCAATTTATTATTCCAACATGAATGTGATATTCTATCAGAGTTTGCTAGGATTGGTGTTTTTTATTCCTACTTTTTTTCTGACAGACTATTCAACTATAAGAACTATTCACGTAACCAGTGAAGCTCTTATAGCACTATTTATGTTGTCTGTTTTTGCTTCGGTTGTGGCTTTTGTGTTGTTTGCCGGGGTGGTTCGTAAGATTGGAGTTGCACGCACAAATGTTTTTGTGAATTTAATTCCCGTTTTTACAGCTATTTTGGCTTGGGTTATTTTGGATGAAATACTAACTTTCAGTAAATGGGTAGGTATATCAATTGTTGTTTTAGGTCTTTTTGTAAGTCAATTGAAAAAGAGAAAGTTCTTTAAAGTCTAATTTTTGAAAAATCAATAGTCCTAGCCCGGAAATATTCTGTTTCCTCAGATTCTATTTCTATCACTCATTAAATTGGCATTTTCAATTTCTCTTTTCTTATCTTTCAGATTTACATTATCTTCTTATCAAATCTCCACTTTATTTGTGCAATTCGGAATCAAATCCCCGCATTTTTATATATTTAAGTTTCAAAAAAAGAGATGTCCAAATATTTCTACTTGATTATTTATTACTTCTTATTTTTGGAATGATAAATAATTTAAAAGCTAAATAAAGTTAATTATGTATCTTTTATTGTAATTATAATCATCTAATATTAAGCTAGTTATTAAATTTCATAGTACTGTATTTATTAGAAATACAGTACTATGTATTGCATGGTACTATAATTATATTTATTTTTGCAACGAATTTAAATATTAGTCTGTAGTTTATAGTAAGAAGTTAATAATAAACTCCTAACATTCAAACTTTATATACGAATGATTACACTTAGAAACATCAACAAAACTTACGACATGGGGCAGGCTTCATTGCATGTTCTAAAAGGAATTGATTTAAATATTGAACAGGGTGAATATGTTTCCATAATGGGAGCTTCAGGTTCAGGAAAATCGACTCTATTAAATATTCTGGGTATTTTGGATAACTATGATACGGGTGATTATTATCTGAATAATACATTGATAAAAGACTTGTCGGAAAAACAAGCAGCAGTTTATCGCAATGAGATGATAGGTTTTGTTTTTCAATCATTCAATCTTATAAATTTTAAGAATGCACTGGAAAATGTAGCTTTGCCACTTTATTACAAAAATATAAGTCGAAAAAAACGAAATATTATAGCAATGGAATACCTGGATCAGATGGGATTAAAAGATTGGGCGTACCATTTGCCTAACGAGATGTCAGGTGGACAAAAACAACGTGTTGCCATAGCTCGTGCCATTATTTCCAAACCGCAAGTGCTGTTGGCAGATGAGCCGACTGGTGCTTTGGATAGTGTGACAACGGTAGAAATGATGAAGGTATTGGGTGATTTAAATGCCAATGGACTTACAACAATAATTGTAACTCATGAAAGATCAGTTGCAGATGAGACTAAGTCAATAATCCACATTAAGGATGGGTTGATAGAAAATATTGAGAGGAAGTAAACCTAAAATTGAGATTGTCAATTGACTTGTAAATGTCAGCTGATATTTAACCAATTAAACGAACCAATAAATAGATTAAAGATGTTTACAATCAATACTATACAAGAAATAATTGCAACCTTAAGGCATAATAAATTGCGTACTGTGTTGACAGGACTCTCTGTAACATGGGGAATATTTATTCTGATTGTGTTGTTAGGTGCAGGGAATGGATTGAAAAACGGCGTTACTTCGAACTTTAGTGATAGAGCTACTAACACTGTGCAAATTTGGTCGGGTACATCATCATTGCCCTTTAAAGGATTGAAAAGTGGAAGGTCACTAAATTTTGCGGATAAACAAATTATAGATGTAAAAGATAAATTGGTAGAAACTAATAATCAAGCTGGAGTTATTGATAAAAGCTTGACAATAACTAATAACAGTGAATATGGAACTTATAGTGTAAAAGGAGTTGATCCGTCTTATAGCTCGATTTTTAATTTAAAATTCGAGTCAAATGCTGGAAGGTTTATCAATTATTTAGATAATAAGAATAGAAGCAAAGTTATAGTAATAGATAAAAAAATTGCAGATGTACTTTTTAAGAACGAGACTGCTATTGGAAAATATGTTAAGGTTGGAGTTGTTATGTTTAGAGTAATAGGTATTAATTCAAAGAAAGAACGCTATGATGATGGTTCTGCTTATATACCTTTTTCGACAGCGCAGTATATCTTTAATCCTGATTTAAAATTTTATAACATTGCAATGCAAGTAAACGGATTGGTCACAAATGAGGCTAACGAAACTTTCAATGATAAGCTAAAAAATACTATGGCTAAAAGTTTAAGTTTTGATCCAAATGATACTCAGGCTTTATATTTGCAGAATTCGCAACGAAACTATGTTGAAACCATGAAAATTTTTGCAGGAATCACATTGTTTGTGTCAATAATTGGAATATTTACACTCATTGCAGGAATAGTTGGTGTAAGTAATATCATGTTAGTTTCAGTAAAAGAACGCACTCGTGAAATAGGAATTCGTAAAGCTATTGGTGCTCCACCAGCTTCAATTTTACGTTCAATAATTATTGAAGCAATTTTGATAACCACAACATTTGGATATGTAGGTATGATGATGGGAATAGGATTGACGGAACTTGTAAATTTCATTATGGAAAAGTCTGCAGCAGGTGGTGCTGATGGAGCAACTATATTCAAAAACCCAACAGTAGAACTTTCATACGTTCTTATTTCTACTTTTATTCTTATAGTTTCCGGAGTAATTGCAGGATATATGCCGGCTAGAAGGGCTGTCAGAATTAAACCTATTGAAGCAATGCGTGAAGAATGATACGTTGCCAATTTTTTTATTGGAATTTTGTTGCTAAATTAATGATAATTTATGAAGAATACAGAAGATACATATTCAAAGTCAAGTGAAGTTTCTATTAAGTTTTGGGGATTATTTGATGTTGACCGTTGGCAGGAAATTTGGTTTACGATAACCCATAATAAATCACGAAGTGTACTTACAGCATTTGGGGTTTTTTGGGGGATGTTTATGCTGGTTGTTATGGTCGGAGCCGGAGTTGCGCTTCAGCGTGGTATGAGTTCTCAAATAGAAGGATTTGCAACTAATTCGTGTTTTGTATGGGCACAACAGACTTCTGAACCGTATAAAGGATTCAAAAAAGGAAGAAATTGGAATATGGAAAATACAGATATAGAGTTGCTTATTAGTAAAGTTCCGGAAATTCAATATCTAGCACCTGTGCTTTTTGGTGGAAGAACTACAAATAATGTTACCCGCAATGATAAGGCCGGAACTTATAATGTGAAAGGAAACTTTCCTTCCTATAATTTGATTGATGAAAGCAAAATGATTTATGGTAGGTATATTAATGATATTGATATTGCTGAAAGAAGAAAAGTTTGTGTGGTTGGTGAACGGGTGTATCAAGTATTATTTCCGAAAAATGAAAATCCCCTGGGTAAAAACATACAGGTTAACGGAATTTATTTTCAAGTGATTGGAGTTGCAAGGCATTCTTCCAGTATAAATATCGGTGGTAATGCCGAAGAGTCAATTGTGTTACCATTTAGTACTATGCAACAGGCTTATAACCAGGGTAAAATTATCCATTTTATGGCAGTAACTGCAAAGCCTGGAATTAAGGTTAAAGTTATTGAAGATAAAATTCATGCAGAACTTAGTAAACAACATAATATTGCTCCGGATGATAAAAAAGCTATTGGCGGGTTTAATATTGAAGACGAATTTAATATGTTTTTATACCTCGGAATCGGAATTGCTATTCTTATTTGGGTTGTAGGACTTGGAACCTTGTTTGCCGGTGCAATTGGTGTTAGCAATATCATGTTGGTGACAGTGAGGGAACGGACAAAAGAAATTGGAATTCGTCGTGCATTAGGAGCAACACCGCGCAATATTATTATGCAAATTCTAAGCGAAAGTATTATTCTGACTTTAATTGCCGGAGTTACTGGATTAATGTTTGGGGTTGGTGTGTTATCGTTGGTAGGTATGGCTCTTAGTCATGGAGACCAATTCTTTAAGGATCCGCAGATTAGTTTTTCGGTTGGAATTTCAGCAATTTTTATTTTGCTGGTAATAGGTACATTTGCAGGATTTATTCCGGCTAACAGAGCGATGAATATAAAACCAATAGAGGCTATAAGGGAAGAATAGTATTCTAAATCACAAAAAAACACATACATAAACTTATTAAATACAAACTAATTATTAACTGATCAATTTCCTCTTGAGGGGTAAGGGATTATCTAAAAAAAACATTATGAAGAAAGTTCTTAAATTCGCGTTGCTTATAATCGCAGCTATTCTTGTTATTTGGACATTTTGGTTTTTATGGCAAAAATCTCGTCCTAAAGTAAAAAAATACGAGGTTGAAGAAGTAAAGATTGGAAATATAGAAAAACGTTCAGTTGCAACTGGAAAAGTTGATCCACGAAATGAAATTTTGATTAAACCTCAAATGTCAGGTATTATTGCAGCCGTTTACAAAGAAGCCGGTGATATGGTAAATGCCGGTGAAGTAATAGCTAAAATTAAAGTTATACCGGATATGGTAAGCCTGAGTAGTGCAGAATCAAGAGTATCTAGAGCACAGATTTCTTATGATCAAAGCAAAAAAAATTATAATCGTGATGCTAAATTATATGCTGATAAAGTTATTTCTAAAGAAGATTTTGAAAAATCTCAGTTGCAATTTAATAATGACAATGAAGAATTAAAAGCAGCAAAAGATAATTTGAGCCTTACACGAGATGGAATTAGCAGCAATAGCGCTGCAATTAGTAATACACTGGTACGTTCTACTATAAACGGTACAATCCTCGATGTGCCTGTGAAAGTGGGAAATTCAGTTATTCAGTCTAATAATTTCAACGATGGAACTACCATTGCCACTGTTGCAAACATGAGTGACATGCTTTTTGTAGGTAAACTTGATGAAACCGAAGTTGGTAAGATTAAAGTAGGAATGCCAATGGATATAACAATTGGTGCTTTACAAGACCAAAGACTTACTGCTAAGCTGGAGTATATTTCTCCAAAAGGTAAAGAAGAAAACGGAGCCATCATGTTTGAAATGAAAGCTGCTGTAAAAGTTCCAAAAGATGTGTTTATCCGTGCAGGTTATAGTGCTAATGCCGAAATTATATTTTCGAAATCAAACAATGCGCTGACTATTCCCGAAAGTTGTATTGAGTTTGGTGGCGATACCGCTTTTGTTTACGTGCTCAAAACTAAAGATCCACAAACATTTGTAAAAAAGCAGATTAAAATTGGGTTGTCGGATGGAATTAAAATAGAAGTTAAAAGCGGATTGAAATTGAAAGATAAAATCCGTGGAACTGAAATATTGGAAAAGAAACCCGAAGAAGTAAATAAGGACGATAAGAACTAATAAACGTCTGTCAAGTGTAGAATGACGTCTGACAAGTGTAGAATGACGTCTGACAAGTGTAGAATGGCGTCTGTCAAGTGTAGAATGGCGTCTGTCAAGCACAGAATGACATCTGTCAAGCACAGAATGACATCTGTCAAGCACAGAATGACGTCTGTCAAGCACAGAATGACGTATGTCAAGCACAGAATGACGTCTGACGAGTACAGAATGACGACTGATAAAGACTATAATATCTAAAACGAATTAAACATTAAATCAATGAAAACAAAAATATATATCATTCTAGGTGCTTTAATGGTAACATTATTCACTTCGGCACAACAAAAGCCATGGACACTGCAACAATGTGTTGACACTGCATTGGTCAACAATCGAAATGTGAAGCAGCAGGCTCTCACTAAAAAGACTCGAGAAATTTCATATCAGCAAGCCCGGCTTAATTTATTGCCAAACCTAAATGCTTCTGCAAATCAGAGCTGGAGTTTTGGGCGTTCACTTACATCTAGCAATACTTACCAAAATATCAATTCTTCTCAATCGTCCTTCGGTATTTCAAGTAGTTTAGTTTTATTCGATGGGCTGAAAATGAAATACAATATAGATGGACGGAAGGCTGATATGTATGCTTCACAAGCTGATTTAGATAAAATCAAGCAAGATATTACTACGGGTGTGGCTGCTGAATTCTTACAAATTTTACTCAATAAAGAGTTACTGCAAATAGCCACTGATCAATTGGAGCTTACTAAATCTAAGATCGAGCAGCGCAAAGTATTAATTGAGGCTGGAAAAATGGCCGAAGGTGAAATGTATGACTTGATTGCTCAGGAATATAAAGAGGAATTGAGCCTATTACAAGCGAAAAATACGCTTAACCTTTCGTTTCTTGATTTAGCTCAATTTATGGAAATTGATCATTTTGAAGATTTGGATATTGTTGCTCCTGGCAATCTATTGGAGTCAGAGTTGCATTTGCTTTCTGCTGATGATGTTTATAAAAGTGCAATAACCCATCGTGCTGAAGTGGTAGGTGCAGAATACCGTCTGAAAAGTAGTGAGAGTAATGTTCAAGCAACAAAATCCGATTATTATCCTTCTTTAAATCTGGGTGCTCAATTTGGATCAGGATATTACAATTTAAGTGGCATGCAGAATAAATCTTTTAGTGATCAATTTTCAAATAATATGAGCACATCCATAAGTTTAAACCTTCAAATTCCTATTTTTAATAAGTTTGATGTGCGTAATCGAGTTCAAACTGCACGTATTGGTGTAGAAAGTAGTAAGCTAAGTGTTGATAACGCTAAACTGGAACTTAAAAAATCTATTCAACAAGCCTATTTCAACGCTATAGGTGCAAAAAGTCGATGGGATGCTGCTCAAAAATCAGAAATTGCCAGTAGAGAAGCTTACCGTTTTACCAATCAAAAATATGAAGCGGGTAGAGCAACTCTGTACGAATTATATCAGGCTAAAAGTAACTTAACCCAAGTATTGTCTGAACAAGCTCAAGCTAAATATGAGTATTTTTTCAGGATTAAACTATTGGAGCTGTTGAAATGATTTGACGATGTATTTTGATGTTTAGTAATTTGTAAGAAAGAAATGGTAAGATTAAATTAACTACAGTACTTTCTTCTTGCCTTTAATCTCTAAAATCAAAATTTCTTGAAACTAAAAATTTATAAAATGAATGCAGATAATATTAAATCGCAAATGCGAAAAGGTTACTTGGAGTATTGCATTCTGCTTATTCTAAGAAAAAAATCTGCTTACACTTCGGATATTATTTCCGAGCTGAAAGACGCTAAACTGATTGTGGTGGAGGGGACTTTATATCCTCTCCTAACAAGACTCAAAAACAGCGGGTTATTAGAGTATCGCTGGGAAGAATCTACACAAGGACCGCCACGGAAGTATTATGAAATGACAACACTAGGTGCCGATTTTCTGAATGAATTAGAAGGTGCCTGGGAAGAGATTAATAATGTGGTAAAAAAAATTAAAGCAACTCCGGACTCGACAGGAGGAACGCTTTAAAAATTGGGATTAATCATTTAACTGGTTTTGAAGATTATTATAATAACTGGCTCCTGCACAAATTCTGCGGATTGGGTGACTAAAATAAAAACATTATGAAAAAGACGTTGACAGTAAATTTGAATAACATTGTTTTTCATATCGACGACGATGCGTATGAAATGCTCCAGACTTATCTTCATGAAATTGCAGATCATTTTCAATCTGAAGACGAGAGAAAGGAAATAATGAATGATATTGAAGCTCGAATTGCAGAGCTGTTCAATGAAAAACTACAGAAAAATAAAAATGTAGTTAATTTGGTTGATGTTCAGGAAATTATTGAAATTATGGGTAAGCCAAGTCAATATGCCGATGAAGATGAAGAACCAAAAGAAACTAAAACTGATAAAAAGCAACCAAAATCCCGCCGTTTCTACCGTGATCCTGAAAATTCTGTTTTAGGAGGAATTGCAGGTGGTTTGGCTGCATATTTTAATCTTGATGTAACTTTAGTCCGTATTATACTTGTGATTTTAGTATTTTTAGGTGTTGGTTTCATTGTACCAATCTACATTGTTGTGTGGTTTGTTGCACCGGCTGCTATCACAGCTTCCCAGAGGCTTGAAATGCAAGGTGAAGATGTAACAGTTGAAAACATTAAGACTGAAATTAATAACGTGAAAAACTATGTGGAGAGCGATAAATTTAAACAATCTGCTTCCACAGCAGGCGACAGAATGTTGGAAATAATGCGCTGGTTTTTTAAAATTTTGTTTGGTTTTATTGGTGCAGTATTTGGGCTTATAGGTGTTGTTTTAATTGGAGCATTGTTATTGGTTCTTTTTATGCTAATCTTCGAACCCACTTTTATTAATGGCTTTGCTCCGGATATAATCTCTAATTGGACTGTTTTTTCACCAGAAAAAATGGTTATGATGATTATTTCGCTCATTTTGGTTGTAGGTTGTCCTATTTTCTTATTGATTTATTGGGCAATAAAATTGGTTTCGGGGCGTCATGATGCTCCACGTACAGCTTCATGGGTTGTTCTGATACTTTGGGTCGCCGGATTGTTTATGTTCTATAGCGTAGGTGCAAATACTTTAATCCATTTTAATAATAGTGACGGACAACATTATGCAATTGGCTTTAATGATAGCTCAAAACCTTTTGTGAATGAGGTTAGAAAATGTGAGCCTTTTCATGATGTGGAAATTTCAGGCAATATTGATATGACATTGCAAACTGATACCTTGCCGCAGATTTTGGTTTCATGTCCTGAAAATTTTATGCCTAGAGTTATTACAAAAGTTGAAAATGGTGTATTACATATTTATTCCGAAGATTCATTTATTAATAGATCAATCAGAGTAATCGTTTCAGCCGATTCTGTTACTAGCCTGGTTGCCAAAGGTGCATGCCAAATTAAATCTAATTCTAAATTAGTTAGTCGAAATCTTTCTGTAGAACTTCTTGGAGCAAGTCAGGCTAATTTGGATGTTAATACAACTACGATGCTTACACTTGATGCTAAAGGAGCATCGAAAATTGAATTGAAAGGAGCTTGTAATAATCTAAAAATAAACGGGGAAGGAGCAAGTCGAATTGATGCTTTTGATTTGATTTCAAGTCGGGCGGAAGTTTATGTGGCAGGTGCAAGCCATGCTAATTTAACTGCTAAGGAGTCAATAGATGCTCAGGCATACGGAGCAAGTGGAATAGATTGTAAAGGTGGTCCGAAATCTGTAAAAAAATCGGATGGAGGTGTATCATCAATAAATATTGAATGAATGATATAAAGAATTGAACGATAAACCTGCTTGCAAATTTTACAAGCAGGTTTTTTATTGATGATTTTTTTATCTTTTTTTATAGGGGAGTAATTTTATTTGCAGGTATTAAGGTAAATATTACTTAGTAAAGCTAATAAATGCATGAGTTATTGGTTCAATTAAATATTTAAAAGTAATTATCTTGTTTAATTTTTGTGGCAAATAATTCATTTTACACGTTAAATAAATTTTAAACTAAAATTTCATTGGTCATATCTATTCTTTATCATTTGATTTTTTTGATTTAATAATTTAGCATACTGTTAAGCTTTATTTGGGTGTTAAATGCAGCATTTATTTTAACGCTATAGCTTTTGTCCTAAATTTTCAAAGTTTTCTATGTTTATGTCATTAATTTGTAAAGATATATATTTGATCTTGTCTCGAAATTATTGATTCTAAAATTTGTTGATGACTTCTATTATACTTAACTTAGCATGTATATAAATATGTTTTGATATTGCTACATGGTCTATTGATTTCGAAACAAGGTAAGGTTACGATATTTGGACTTTAGATTGGTTTTCTTTGACTATTGAATATTTAAATTGTAGAATATACTACGTGCGTAATACTAAATGCTACAATAAATTGATTACCAGTTATTTGAATAAAATGACTATATTTGAATCTGTTTTTTTGTTAGTTGTAACAAGATTTGCATACTTAATATTTTGAGCTTCATTTGAATTTACGTCTTTATTTTTCTTATAACTAGGAAGTTAAAAAAACTCTTTTATTCTTTTATGTACAAGTTTAGCACCTATCTTTTCGATGATAAATTCACAATACCTGATAATCTGTTCCTGAAAAATAACTGATTTTTACATACTGAATTAGCGAATGTTTTGTTTTAAACCAAATTAGGTTAAATATTTGAATTTATGATAAATAAACACTTACGCATTTACACTATTGCCATTATTTTGGCAATAAGTAATTGTATGTTTATTTCCAGGATTCATGCACAATTTACCATTAAAGAAAATTTTCACAGTAGTACAGTGAGTAATGCTGTTATAATGGGAGGAAATCCGAAATCTGCATACCTGACTGCAGGTGTTGTCGATCCACAAAATGATGGTTGGCTCAGACTTACCACTAGTGAAACAAATCAAAAGGGATTTGCTTATATTAACAATACTTTTCCATCCACTCTAGGAGCTTTAATTGACTTCGAATATAAGACATGGAGAGATGTAGCTGATTCCTACAATGGAGCAGATGGAATTGGTGTATATTTTTTCGATGCTGATTCAACCTTGGTGTTAGGAGGTTACGGAGGATCTTTGGGATATGCCCCTAACACAGTTGCATCTCCACCAACACTTAAAGGGTTGAATGGAGGATATATTGGTATAGGACTTGATGAGTATGGTAATTTTTCAAATGGGAACGAAGGACGAAATGGTGGACCTGGTCTGAAGCCTAATTCTATAACACTAAGGGGTGCTACAACAAATATAGCGGGAACTACAAATCCTTGGATTGCAACTAATCAGCAGCAGGCCAATTCAGCTTCCAATATAAGTTCGATTGATTGGAATACAGTAACTACAACAAGACCAACTGATGCACTCTATTATAGAAGAGTGAAAATTTCTATTATTCCTATAGGTACAATTTTAAGTCCTAAATATCGAATTTCGGTAACGTGGAGGTTAACACCTACAGGTGCAGATGTTAATTTGATTACCTATGATACTACTGATCCAATCCCGAAAACTCTTAAGATCGGTTTTGCTGCTTCAACTGGTGGTGGGGTTAATTATCATGAAATACGGAATTTAATCATAACAACTCCCGGAGGAGTTCGTGTAGATAAAGATGTTGATAAATCGATAGCTAAAGCAGGTGATCAAGTCACTTATACCATTAATGCCTACAATTCCACTACATCTGCAATTACTAATTTAATATTAGCTGATACCATCAAAGATGGAAATGGAAATTTAATAAATCTTGGTTCGGGAGCTTTTACCATTAACAGCATTACTTATAGCAATAATGGGAATGCAGGAAATACAGCTACTGATTATACAACTGGTGTAGCATATACAAATGGCACAGTTTATCCAAATTTACCGGGTGCTGCAGGATTTACAAATCCTTTTAGGGCTAAATTAAATATGGATATCAATAGTTCATCTACTTTTACGGTTGTAGGTACTATTAATAGTATTCCGGCTGGAGGCACTCTGAAAAATTATACAGGGGTCGATCCATCTCTTACAGGTATTACTGATAATGACTTGACCAATAATACTTTTGATGTATCTACTGATGTCCTGAGTTCAGGTATTGATTTTGTTGTTGATAATAGTGTAGATTATTCTTGTGTTGACGCTACAAATGGAAATACCTTTACACTGGTTGTTTCAAATAATGGAGTAGCTAATAGTGTTTCTGGAAAGACTGTAACTGTTACAGATGTTGTGCCAGCTGGTCTTTCTGTTACTGGCACTACTTGTACCGGTTGGACGCCTTCTCATTCTGGAAATACTTACACTTTTACCCGGTCCGATGTTTTGGCATCCACTTACGCCTACCCACCCATTAATATAAAAGTAAAGCAGGTTTCAGCAGGCACTTCATTTGTAAATACTGCTTCTGTAGCGTATTCTGGAGCCGATAGTAATCTAACTAATAATAATGGTAGTGCAACTCTCTATTCAATTCCATCTGCCCCAACTGTAACTAGCCCTGTAGTTTATTGTCAGGGTGCAACATCGGTTCCGTTAACCGCTACCGGGACAAATCTAACTTGGTACTATTTTGTAAATGGTTTTCCTTATTCTTCAGCATTTACTCCTAGTACTTCAACAGTTGGAAGTACAACGTATTATGTTAGCCAAAGCAATGGTAGTTGCGAAAGTCCTCTTTCTCCAATTGTTGTTACGGTGAATCCACTTCCAACAGCTACAATAGCCGGCACAACAGCTGTTTGCCAGAATGCAAGTTCTCCGAATATCACTTTTACAGGCGCAACCGGCACTGCTCCTTATACCTTTAGCTATACGGT
>Ga0209123_1001026_pt1 | contig 30055 bp, 21 predicted proteins | sample BarGraIncu00431A_FD_184500 | JGI IMG/M metagenome (GOLD analysis project Ga0209123, IMG submission 184500) | Arctic peat soil microbial communities from Barrow, Alaska, USA - Barrow Graham LP Incubations 004-31A (SPAdes) (version 2) | ecosystem: Environmental > Terrestrial > Soil > Wetlands >... | reverse complement strand
TGAAATCGGAATGACAGCAGCAAATACACCGCCGTAAACACTATAGACGGAGGACGGGATTGTACCGCCGGGCTGCGGCAATATCAGTAGTGCGACTCCCTCCAGTACAAAAGAGAGTGCAAATGTTACAAGGATAGCCGGAACCCGTAAATAGGCAACGATGCTGCCCTTAACGGCGCCGAGTAGAACCGCTGCCAGGAAGGCACACGCCCAGGCCAGGGGAACCGGCATAACCGTACCAAGTACAATAGCAGTAGCATTTACAACAGAGAGAGTCGCCCCGATCGATAAGTCTATCCCTCCGCTGAAAATAATGACCGCCTGGGCAATTGTCGCCAATATCAATGGGGTATTAACTAAAAACAAGGAATTTATGCTGGAAACATTGGCAAAATTCCTGCCTTGAAGGACTAAATTTATTGCTGTTAATATAAAAAGCATTATATAGGGACCAAATGCCTGGGAGTTTCTGATTTTATGTGCAAATGATCTGATTCTCTTTTTCATATAACCTCCACCCTGGATGCTCCAAGCATGGCTGCTGCCAGATCACTTTCTATTTCATCGCATACATTATTGAACTCTTTGGTGATAGTCCCTTCGTAAAATACTACGATTCTATCTGAAATTGCAGCAAGTTCTTTATAATCACTTGAATAATAGATACAGCCCAGCCCTTTAGCGGCTAAATTCCGCAAAATATCCTGGATTTCTTTTCTTGCATGTATGTCTACGCCTTTTGTCGGATCATCAAGTATAAGGACCGAAATATCCAGCAACAAATTCCGGGCAAAAATCAATTTTTGCTGGTTTCCTCCGGACAGGCTGCTGGCAGGCTGTGACATCCCGCCTGTAACGATATTCAGCATTTTAATCATTTTCTCTGCTTCTGATGTGCTTTTTTTAAATCTGATACCTCTGAAAATGAACCTTAATGCAGACCGGCTTATATTCATATTTTCGAAAATACTTCTATCCGGAAATATACCCTCGGAATCACGGTCACCGGAAATAAAAGCCACTCCGGATTTAAGTGAGATTTCAGGTGTTAATTTCAATTGCTTCCTGCCTTTATAGGCAATGCTTCCCTGTGTGATTTTCTTTGAACCATAGACAGCCCGCAGGAACTCACCTTGTCCCTGCCCCTGAAGGCCGCAGACTCCAAGGATTTCTCCCGGAAAGAGATCGAGTGAAACATCCGTCACTTGATTTCCTACACACAGATTCTGTATCGAAAGGATGGGCTCGGCCTTCGTATTATTCATTATCCGGGCATGCTGCAGGCAGGCATTTTCCCTTTGCCCTGTCATATAAAAAACAATATCGTCATTAGTAAGATTACTTAATGCAGAGGAATACTCTGTACATCCATTTCTGAATATTGTTACTGTTTCACATAATTCAAATACTTCATCAAACCTGTGGGATATGAAAAGAATTGATAATCCCTTTGCTTTTTCATCCTTCAAAATATCAAATAATATCAGCACCTGGTCTCTGTGCAGGCAGGCAGTAACTTCATCCAGGATCAGGTATCGGGGATGGAAAACCAGCGCTTTTGCAACTTCCAGCAAGCTTTTATCCGATTCATCCAGTGATTTTACAAGAGTATGCGGTTTGACAGCCAGATGGAACCGTTCAAGAATTTCGAGTGTATCGGTATCGCGTCTTTTATGGTCAATAAAGCCCAGCATTGTCACATTTGCGTTGTTCAAAAATAAGTTTTCTTCAACTGTCAGTTCATCGACTAAACTATAATCCTGATATGCCAGTGCAACCCCGTTTGTTAGAGCATCTTTAGCTGAATGGATTGAAAGCGGTTTTCCGTCAATAGTTATATCGCCGCTGTTCATACTTACAAGTCCGCCAAGTATCTTGGCGACAGTACTTTTGCCTGAGCCGTTAGACCCAAGCAGAGCACGAATTTCACCGGGCCTCATTGATAGTTCTGCTTTATCCAGTGCGGTTGTCTGTCCATAACGTTTACTGATATTTCTTGCCTCTAACAATCAGAATCCCTCCGCCCGGTTTATTCATTAATTCTGTAATTCTGTAATGTAGAATGGGCTGTCGCTGTACAGTAGGTAATACTGCCAACGACAGCCCATCCCTTCAAATATGCAAAACTTTAATTGAAATACTGGTCAACCATTTTGTCTGTCATTTCCGTATCTATATAGGCAGAATCGGGCGCATCCTTGTACATTTCCACATATTTATCGAGGTTATCCAATGTAATAACTACTGTGGGATTGTAAAGAATGGCATTCTTACTCTGCGGGTCAATCGGATCGGAAACAAGTGTACCCTCTTTTAAAACACCTCCGGAAAGCAGACGGACACCAATCTTCATAGCCAGTGTTCCAATTGCCGGCGGATTCTCAACAATTATAGCATTCAAAGGGTTTTCCGGGTTTTTGTCATTTATTGATTTCCATTTTTTCAAATATTGAATGTACTCGTCAGATGTGATTGCTTTAGGATATTTTGCTCCTGCATCCTCAATCGCTTCAAGAATACCGACAGCCAATCCATCCTGGCACAAGATTCCATCATAGTTGGCATCCGTAGAAAGCCACTGTGTCATGATTTGTTTGCCCTTACCCTCATCCCAGAAACCATAATCCTGGGCGATGGTCTTTATTTTAGGGAATTTTGCAAGAACATCATTATATGCCTGCTCACGGATGTCACTCGCAGGGGCGCCTTTTATTGCGTCCATTCTATATATTCTGCCTTCTCCGCCCAGCTGTTCAGCAAGCCAATCCGCTTGGATCTTTGCCCATTTGTACTGGTCGTTTGTCACACTTATAACGTCCGGATGAGTGATATGCTGATCAAGCGACATGACAAGGATCCCCTTGGCAACTGCTTTATCAATCGTTGCTGTCAATCCGGTCGTTGTAACCGGATTAATAAGAATCAAATCTACATTATCCTGAATTGCCTGCTCCATCTGCTGGATCTGTACTGTGGGATCATTATTGGCAACAAGTAATTTGTACTTAGTAATCGTTCCATCCGCCATATACTGATCAGCAAGGGTCTGCATAGAATTTTCACACTGTGTTCTCCATGAATTACCATCCGTACCCTCAAGGAATACAACTTCAATATCTTTTTGAGCAGAGGTTGGAGTTGTTTCGTCTTTAACGCTGCTGGTTTCCTGTGTGGCGGCTTTCGTTGTGTCAGCACTTGTGGTTTTAACAGCCTCTGCTGAAGTACAGCCTCCCAATAAGAGGGCACTTGTAAGCATAGCGGCAACTAAACCTGTTCCAAAACGTTTTTTCATTTTCTTCCTCCTCGTGTAATTTTGAGATTAGCAGATTCCTATATGTAAAAGTCAGCTGACTCTTTACAACTTCAGAACGAAGTCATTTCAGTAATCCAAGAACTTCCAGCGGCAGATCGTTAACCACTGCACCGTTGGCATTAACAATAAAAGTATTATCAATATTCAGGACAAACTCTGCCCCTTCACGGACCGCGTGGGAGAGATTACTCGGGATGGATGAATCACCGATGTTAAAGGACGTTATACCGGCAGACTGCAGTTCCTGATAAAACTTGTTATTTGACCGGACATGGCAGGTTACAACACTGTCACACTCGATAAAAGTCGTTTCGAAATTCTTATTCTCTGCCAGGACCCCTTTATCCGATACTTCCCTGATGCGGCTGTTCTCAATAACCGTTACGGGATACTTATATGGCTTACTGTTCAGTGCCTCAGCATCCGTCTGCTGGAAGCGCTTCCTTGTCACATACATATGAATAACCTCGGTCCCGATTCCAAATTCTTTCTTATCTGTAATAACTGTGACATTTTTGCCGATGGAAGCAAGATATGTGGCCGTGTCGATTGCCGGATATCCGTCGCCCCAGACAACAACTTTCTCACCGACTTTAACCGGCTTCCGTCCGCCCGGATGGTATTCACAGTTCACTTTAGGGCAGGCAATAACCTCTTCAAAACCAAGGATGGTTTCCACACTGCCGTATACACCTTCAGGAACATATGAACTTGCACCTGTTGCATTTACAACGCAGTCAAATTTGCGCAGGTCATCAACGGACGGAGTTGTCTCCATCCGTACTGTTACCGGCAATTTGACGATTTGCTCTCTAAGCCAGTCTGCATACCATTTCATTTTTTCTTTGCCCTGTACCATGCAGCAGCCTAAGATCGCACCGCCCAGTTCCCTGCTCTTTTCGAAAAGTGTCACATTATGTCCAATGACTGCAGCCCGTCTTGCAGCTTCCATGCCGGCCGGCCCGCCGCCAATGACTGCGATTGTCAGCGGATTTTCCGTTTTTTTCATTTCATCAAACTCTTTGCGCCCGCAAGCCGGATTTATGGCACACGTTATTTCTTTCTTAGCCATCATAGACTCCTGCCAGCATCCGGTAAGACAGGAAATACATCTGCGGATATCTTTTGTTTTTCCCATCTGTGCTTTCAGGGGCCAGTACGGATCCGCCAGTAACTGCCGTGAAAGGCCCACCATGTCGGTCTTATCCTCAGCAATCATTTGCTCGCAAAAATCGGGGTTCCTTAATGAGTGACTGTTAATAACGGGTATATTTACAATTTTCTTAATAGCCTCGGATGCATACATGGTCCAGCCTTCAGGGTATTGCATCGGATCAAAGCCTGCACCCGGCGTTTCCTGAAGACATTGGCTAAGATCAAGGGCTGCAATCCCTGCCTCTTCCAGCGTCCTGGCAACACGTTTACTTTCTTCCAGGTCCCGTCCGCCCTGCACCCACTCATCAACGGAATAGCGGACCAGGATCGGGAAATCCCTGCCGCATTTATCCTGAATTTTGGATATGATTGCCAGCAGGAAACGCATTCTGTTTTCGTAGCTTCCGCCGAAACGATCCGTCCTGTAATTGAGATACGGACTCATAAAATCCGAGATAAGGTAACCGTGTGCCGCATGAAGCTCGACAGCATCAAAGCCGGCAGCTTTTACCCGCCAGGCAGCCTCTGCAAATAATTCGATCATATCAAGCACTTCATCCGTATTCATGGCACGGACAGCTTTCCCCTTTTCAGATGCATTCTCATATACAATTTCGTGTCCGGCAGACCACGGGAGTTTGATTACCCTGTCATTTGCAGACATGTAGTTATGCCTGGGCAGTGCCGCCTGCCTGCCGGGGTGCTGCAGCTGGCATACCGCTTTGGAGCCGTAGCGCTGGATGCATTTAGCCAGCCTTGCAAGTCCTGGAATAAAATTGTCGCTGTCAGCAACAAGTCCCGTAACTGTGGGCCTGCCGGTTTTGCTGTCCGGTGTTGTTGCCCCGACTATTAACATGCCTACACCGCCTTTGGCAATTTCAGCATGATGATGGATATCCCTTTCACTGACCGAACCATCTGCATTGGACGAGCTGCTGTCTGTCGGCACATGCACAATACGATTCTTTAAAACCATATTGCCGATTTTGATTGGGGAAAACAGATTTGGATAGTTGTTCATAAAAGTCCTCCTTTGTAATAATCAGCGCGGCATATAGAAATTAATAATTGCTTTCTATCCGATCCATATATCAAGAAGATATCTTTCAAGAGTTAGTTTGTCCACCCACCTTACTAATTGGAATTCTAACATGCCAGGCATATCCGGTCAAGCCAAATATACAATTATTGTCCGGCTATTTTTTCAAAGCCGTGCATGTTCAGTACAATTCATTCAGGGGGGTGATTAACCAATAAATAGCTTGTCAGATGTGTTATCGGTAAATTGATAATAGGTGTCAAAAAAATACTTTGCTGCCCCGATAAGATAAGAATCGTAATTCAGCTTGGAATAGCATATTTCAACATGATCCACCATTCTCCGGAAACCATAATGCTTTAACTGATTTCTGATTTCGCATATAAACAGGTCGCCGAGATACTTGCTCTTCCCTCCTAAAATAATAACCTTAGGATTTACTATACTGATCAGGTTGCTGATTGCATATGCCAGTTCTTTTGCCATTGATTTGATAACAGTCTGCGCAATCATATCTCCCTGCTCTGCCGCTTTCCCAAGCTCAGCAAATGTAATGATAGCCAGGTTATCGAGGAAAACGCTGTGTCCCTGTGCTGAAATCCTCTCCTTTAATACAGTCTCTCCCATTTCAGCTTCCAGGCAGCCCCTGTTTCCGCATATACATAACCTGCCTTCGGGATTTACCGAATAATGCCCGAATTGCGTAGATCCGCCGCCTGCATTTCCAACCATTTCATTATCAATAAACAGTGTGGCGCCAATACCGTGTCCAAAGTTTATAAAGGCAAAATCTGCTTGAGGAATTTTGACATAGACCTTTTCGGCATAGGCATAACAAGCCGTATCATTCAGCAGTGCGACAGGGAAATTCTTAAAAATCGATCCCAGTTCTTTAATCAGGTTAGCCTGGTCATTTTCAGATATGCTTAAAGTAGTGGAATAAAACGCTTTGCTTTTTTTGTCTATCATAGCCGAGACAATTACACATATCCCCAGGATTCTATCCTGTGATACTTTTGTAAGAATAGATTCAAAGATGCATTTTTTTGACAGGGAGACGTACGTGTCCTTTGCTTTTATCAGCATATGCTCTTCATACACGGATTGGCCGGCTATATCAATCAGGTAGACATCAACTTTGTCATCTATCCAGACAATATCAATTACATAATAACTGTTCATTTTTACATGCAGGCTGTTTGGCTTCCTGCCAACCAGCTCAGACACGGTAACCCCTGAATCATATATGAAATTCCTGTTGATCAGTTCATCAATCAGAGTGGACACAGTCGTTTTACTTAAAGCGGACAGCTTTGCCAGTTTTGTCCTGGATATTCCATCCTCCGAATGAATCAAATTATAGAGCATCTTTAGATTTGCATCTTTTATTAATTGCTGATTAACTAATTTCATTGGTCTCCCCTGCAGTTTCTAATTGTTTGTTCACTTGACATTTTATTTTATCCCAAATCTATGCTCTTATCAATAAATCCGCAGCCAGTATTTCTGCCCTTTCGCGGATTACCGGTTCGTCAACCTTTGTCAGGGTGCCGTTTTCCGACACAACCTGTCCGTTAACCATTACCATTTTCGCAGGCCGGGAATAGCCGACGGTACCCAACAGGCATCCGGGGTCGCTAAGCGCCCCGGTGAGTTCAAGAAGCGATGTGTCAATCATGAAAAGGTCGGCAGCTTTTCCGACAGCTAAGCTGCCTATGTCATTTCTTCCAAGGATGGAGGCACTTCCCCGGGTTGCAATCTTTAACAGGTCATATCCGGACGGTGCGCGCCTTCCGAAGTGCAGCCGGTGCATCAAATAGGCGGCGCGTATCTCGGCTAAAAGATTCGAGCAGTCGTTACTGGCACTGCCGTCAACCGCCAGGCCAACAGGCACGCCATACTTTAACATATCAGGGATATTGCAGACTCCGGAGGACAATTTCATGTTGGATACCGGACAGTGCGCAACACCGGTCCCGGTCTTTGCCAGAAATGCAAGTTCCTCGTCATTAAAGTGGATGCCATGGGCAAACCACACATCGCTGCCGGTCCAGCCGCAGGATTCCATATACGACAGCGGCCGCATACCGTACACTTCGAGGCAATAGGCTTCCTCGTCCTTCGTCTCGCACAGGTGTGTATGCAGCCTCACGCCAAGAGACCTTGCAAGTTCAGCAGATTCCTGCAGCAGACCGGTTGTTACGCTGAAGGGTGAACAGGGGGCGAGGACCATCTGATTCATGGAAAATGCCGACCGGTCATGGTACAGACGGACAAGCCGCTGGCTGTCCTTCATGATTGTATCGATATCCTGCACCAGATCGTCAGGAGGCAGACCGCCGTCGCTTTTGCCCCTGGACATGCTTCCGCGTGACGCATGCAAACGCATACCCAATTCTTTTGCCGCAAGAAACTGCTGATCAATGAAATACTGTGAACCTTCCCTGGGAAACACATAGTGGTGATCCATACACGTAGTACAGCCATACTTAAGAAGTTCACCCATGCCGACCAGAGAACTGTAGTAAATACACTCCTCGTTCAATCCGCGCCATATTTCGTAAAGTGCCGAAAGCCACGGAAACAGCTCCATATTCTGCACCTGGGGCAGATTGCGGGTAAATGTCTGGTACAGGTGGTGATGTGTATTGATAAGGCCGGGATAAATAAAACAGCCGGATGCGTCGATAACGCTGTCCGCCTGTTTTGTTTCCGTACCAATATACGTTATTTCCCTGCCGTCAATCAGGATGTTTGCATCCCATAATATCCGGTCTGCATCGTCAACCGTAATAATTGATTTTGCGTTTTTTATCAGTGTTGTACTCATCGGTAATCCTCACTTTGATTTTTCCCGCAATCATGAATTGATCGGGTATTGTCTAAAGCAAGTATACCGGATTTCCAAGGGGAATTTCGAGGGGAATATCAATATATCGTACGCTTTAATATATCCGTCTGGATATCATGGTCCAGTTCAACAAAGTGAGCACTGAATCCTCCGACACGAACAATCAGGTTTCCGTATTTTGCAGGATCGATCATTGCGGCTTCCAGGTCTTCTTTCCCAACCACTGTAATCATCGCCTGGGCTCCTCCATTATCAAAATATGTCCTCAACAAAGGCTTCGCCACTTTTTCGCGCAAATCACAGAACACCTCTTTACTGAATTTCATGTTCTGTACCACACCGGCATGTATATCCGTACGCGCCTTCAGTAATGACTTCAGGAAAGCCGTCATGCCGTTTCTATCCATTCCCGAAGTCGGGTTATTGCCGTTGCTTAGTGAGTCGCTTTTTTTACGGCCGTTTGGGGTCGCCCCCGTGAAACGTCCGAGCATGGTATTCCCTTTATTATTGATGTTTACTATGGTATATCGATCGATTCCGTACTTTCCCGATTTACTCAGGGAACTAAAGCATACCAGCTCATGTACGCGAGCCATCATCTCGTCTGCTTCCCTGATATCATTTCCGTATTTTGCGGTATCAAGCATCATTGCCTGCTCTTTTTCAAACCCCGCAAAATCTGCTTTCAGTGCTGAAATCATGGTTTCGGGGGTGATTGATTTATCATCGTATACAAGCTTCCTGATCGAATACAGGGAATCGGATGCGGTGACAAGGCCGTACATTTCACAGCAGCCGTCCAAACCGGCCACCCCTCCCTCGATTAACCCCTTACCCCTGGAAAGGCAGTCATCATAAAGGACAGATATCAGATTGATTGCCATATCCTCACGCAGTCCTGCATAAGTCCTGCCCTGAATAGCAGCCCCGATTTCCATCAAGTCATCAACATTGGCTGCATATGCTTTATAAAGATCTTCAAACGTCTCAAAACTGCACAAATTGCCGCGGTCCGGTGTTACGGCCACATCAAAACCTGTCTCCGCACCATTATTGATTGTACCCAGCAATATGTTCGACAAATTCAAAAATGAGTTCGGCGTGTTTATACGGCGGTGATTAATGATGAATTCACCGCAGCCAAATGGCAGCCAGTCCTCTGCTTCCTTTTCGCTGATGCCGAATACTTTCATAACACCGGGAATAACTACTTCATCGTTGTACAACATAGGGTAAGTACAGCCTTCGCCAATACAGTCAAGTGCCTTTTCATATAGAGCCGGGTTCTGGCCCTCATAAAAACGGAGTGTCAGCTGAGGCACTATTTCTTTCACACGACGTGTCGTCTCCATCATAAGCAGGGCCAGTCTGTCCGCATTTACCTCGTGCTTACGGCCGCGTCCCCCTATGATGACACGGTCGTCGGTAATCTGTTCCTTTGCGATCATGAGTCTCCAGCAGGAACTAAGGAGGCGGATCGTCTCCTCATCATCCAAAATGCCGCTGCGGATATCACGGGCATAGAATTCTGCAAGATAATCATCCATGCGGCCCCATTCACGTGTTCCGGCAACAAGCGAATACAAATAGGTTAACTGCAGAGCTTCACGGAAAGTCTCCGGGCGGCTGTGGGATAGCTTACGGCAGATGCGGGCCATTTCAATCCATTCTACATGAGCAGCCGTGCTTTTTTCCGTGCACGCTTTCTCCCGGATCTGTTCTGCATACCAAATGAAAACAGCCGCAACGGTCTCAAGTGAGCTATGTATTCCATCAAAAAAATCCGCACATTCCGTATGATGGTATGCTTTTTGTCTGTCAACCTCATGAATCAGGCCGGCAATTCCCAGTTCAAGCAATTTATCGTAATCAATATTCAGACCGGCAATCCGGTACGAAGGAAGTACCGACACAGCGCCGCTGTTCCAATCCGGGAAATGCATATATTTCTTTTCTTCCGCGGGCTGGCAGTCTTCAATCTTTTGAATGGTATTTCTTGTCAGCCAGTACTGTAAGAGAGCAGTCAGCCGCTTTTTATCCGCATCCGTAATCTTTTCGTCGCCGAGAGCGGCATGAAACCAAGGTTTGTTTATAACAAAACCGAACTCTCCGTTTGTGTACTGATGGCCAATTCCGAGGGGAAGTACATCCATGCGTCCTGCCAGGCAATCATTATCAGCAATATCGAGCATGGCCGCCGGAAACTGGACCTTAAAACATTCTGCCTCAAGAATAGCCGGAGGGGCCTTGCAAAATCGCCTGTGCGTTTCCGTCAGTGCTTCCATCTCATCTAAAACCGAAGGAAGATCAAGGCGCGATTCATTATTGAAAGGAATTCCATTGCCATAATCTTTTACTTTTCTCGATCTGTACTCTTCATAAAAATACATAATTGCATCCCCTCATTTTTTAGCTGTTAAGCAATTGCATTCAGCTCTCCGACAATTTTGCACACCCCATTGCTGTGAGACGTTCATAGATTTTCTGTTTTTCACTTCGTTCCATTGTTCTGATATGAGCCAGCGGATAACTCTCCCCGATTTGCCGGACCTTACCGGCAGCCATTTCATGGTAAGCCATAATATTCACCTGTGAAATGTGCCGGTACGTGTTGGACAGCCGGGCAATTTCCAAAAGGTGTTCATCATTATCATTTATACCGGGAATAATCGGACACCGCAAAAAGATCTCCTTACCGCTCCGGTTCAAAAAGGCAAGGTTAGAAAGAATAAGTTCATTGGAAACGCCGGTACATTCCCGGTGTTTTACCGGGTCGGACATCTTGTAGTCATACAGGAAAATATCAACATACGGCATAATAGCCTCAAAGTTTTTTTCCGGGGCAAAACCGCTCGTATCCAGGCAGGTATGCAGCCCGGCCGCCTTGGCTTCGAAAAGCAGTTCCAAAGTCCCTTCAAACTGTGCCATAGGTTCACCGCCGCTTACAGTAAGGCCTCCGCCGCTCGTCCTGTAGAAGGCTTCGTCTTTTCGCGCGGTCTCCATCAATTCCCCGGTTGTCACGGTCCGGCCGTAAATTTTCATAGCATGGGGAAGACATTCTTTGACACACGCTTCACAGAGAGTGCATTTTGAGAAATTAATTTTGTGTTCACCGTTCTCAATGGAGTGCACGCCGCTTTTGCATACTTTTACACATGTACCGCAGGACGTACACTTATTAAATATGCACGCCAGCTGCGGCTCGAATTTTTCGGATTCCGGATTGTGACACCAGACGCAATTCAGTGGGCAGCCCTTTACAAAGACAGTGGTTCGAATTCCCGGTCCGTCATGATACGCCGTTCGTTGAATATCAAATACACACAGATTCTTCATTCTTTTTCCTTCTTGCATTGCGGATTCATACGAATGGCTGCCTTAAGGCTTAATGATTATTTTTCCTTTATGCCCTTTGATTGTAAATGCATCGTTGATCTGATCCAGCGGAATGATATCGGATATAAGTTCGCCGAGGCTCAGTTTTCCTGCATTGAGAAGGGCCGCCGCCCGTCCGTGTGTATATGGGTTCACAAAAGAAGCTTTGATGGTGATTTCCTTCTTAAAGGCTTCAAAAGGCTTGAATGGAATTTCACAGTCAGGATCCGTCAAGCCAAACAGCATGGCCGTTCCGCCGCGGCCGGTGTAATGGATGGCATCCATCATCGTTTCCCTTCGGCCGACACACTCTATCGTGACGTTTATATTGGAGATGTTATGTGAGGCAAGTATTGCATCCACATCCTCAGAAAGCGGCTCGATCGCAATATCCGCACCTAGCTTTATACCCATCAGACGTTTCTCCGCAATAGGTTCCAATAATACAGTAGTAGCGGCACCCGCAAGCTTAGCCAGCTGGAGCATGATCTGACCAATGGTCCCGCCCCCGATAACCATGACGACGTCCCCTGTCCGGATCCCTGCCAGGTCGATACCATGCAGGCAGCAGCCAACCGGTTCGCACATCGCACCTTCTTCAAACGTCACGATATCAGATAGACAGAAAACCTGTTTCTCCAGCACAGTACAGTATTCTGCAAAGCCGCCGTCCAGGTTCACCCCCGTCGCTATGTAGTGGTCGCAGAAGTGCGGTTTGCCCATGCGGCACGCATCGCAGGCGCCGCAGGTTATACTTGGATCTACCGTAACATGATCCCCCACACGGACCCGTGTGACATTCCTGCCGACTTCGCACACAATGCCGGCAAATTCGTGTCCCAGAATGACCGGCGGGGTACATTCGGAAGCCCCCTTTGCGCCTGCAAAAATATGCATATCCGTTCCGCAGACTCCGGCAGCCATTACATGGATCATGACTTCGCTGTCATCAGGTTTTCTGGGTTCTGCATTCTCAACCCGAATATCGTGTTTACCGTAAAATACTGCAGCTTTCATCTTATTTACCTCTTTTCACTTTATCTTAGTCCGTCTAGGTAAACGTTTGCGCAAACGTTTACCTACATATTATCACCAAATTCTGCAAATTTCTATCCGTTAATGCATAAACCTCAAACAGATTTTTTGTGCACTTAATCATTTTGTGCATTTACATTATTCCGAATACATACATGCGCATATTGCCCGCTCACACAAAAAATGTTAGCATAATCTTTATTAGATAATTGTGAATATATTCTGCAATTTTCCAGTTTATATACGGGGGATTGATTTGAAGACGTATACTTATCTTTTTAAGGGGGAATTCAAATTAAAGCAGCAACAATAAAAGATGTAGCGGAATATGCCGGCGTATCATTTGCCACTGTTTCTCATGTAATAAACGGAACACGGGTGGTTTCTCCGGAAACCGCTGCGCGGGTAGTTGCTGCAATCGAAGCATTATCGTACACGCCGAATTTTACTGCACGAAGTTTCAAGACCGGCAAAAAATTTGCAATCGGCTTTGTTGTTCCCGATATATCCAATATATTCTTCTCCACCATTATCGATGAACTTGAAAGTGTTATCAGCAAAAAAGGGTATAGCCTTATTATTGTTAACACCAAGGAGACAAAGAAATACGAACTCGAGAAAATTAAAATTCTGGCATCCGGCTTAGTCGACGGATTAGTAATTGCATCGACTCTCGAGGATTTTGCCGAGATCCGCGATGTCCTCCCCGCCTCCCTTCCTGCCGTTTTTGTCGACCGGACAGTAAAAGACTGCCCCTGCGATACGGTACTCATTTCAAGTAAGGATGCGGTAATAGAAGGAACGAAGCAGTTAGTACAGTCAGGACACAAAAAAATCGGCTATATTGCCGGTCTGAAAAGGCTAAGTACAACAGTAGAACGTTTACAGGCGTTTACTTCCGCATTGGCCGAATGCCATATCGGGATGGATCCCGACCTTATCCTTTATGCTGATGCAATGGCAGGCAGCGCCTGCTCCTGCACGCAGAAGCTTATTGATGCAGGCTGTACCGCCATTGTCGTTTCCAGCAATGTGATGACATTTGATGCGGTTACCTGTATCCAGGAACACATGGCCCGCGGGGGATCCCCCGTCGAGGTGCTGGGATACAGTTACAGTAATTGGCTTTCCTTCCTGCCGAACCTGAAACTGATTGTCCAGCCGGAACGCGAAATGGGAAGAATGGCAGGGAATCAAATTCTCAAACGAATACAGAATATATCTGCCCCCGTCCACGAAATAGTCCTTAAGAACCATTTGGCGGGTGAGTAGTTTACATAAAAGGCCGTGTCTGTCAGGATCCTTCTTGCGTCTGCGGAGTGTTTCATTAGAATGATTGTTGATTTTCAATTGAAGCCAAACGAAGGAGACATCATGTCACTGATCTTTTATATACTCAGTCACAATATCCTTCCTCTTTTTTTGTTGATCGGCGTTGGTATTCTACTGAATAAAAAATTCCATTTGGACATCAACACGATGACTAAGATCAATTTTTATCTATTTGTACCGGCATTCGCCTTCGTGAATCTCTATGAAACCAAAATCGAGGTTGATGCACTGAAAGCGATGGTCATTGCCGTACTGATCCTGCTGATTAATGCCTTGATAAGCTTTTTTCTGGCTAAAGTACGGCATTATGACCGGGCTCTGAGAAATGCTTTTCAGAACTCTATCATGTTTTACAATTCGGGCAATTTTGGTGTGCCCTTAATTACCCTGGTTTTCTCATCCGGAGTGTATGCTGTTGGCAGTGATAATCCTTATTTGAATATTGCTCTCACAACTCAAATCATGGTTCTGGTCGTTCAAAGTGTGACAGTAAATACAATGGGATTTTATAATGCTGCAAGCTCAAATATACCCTGGAAAAAAGCCATTATCAACGTCCTGAAAATGCCAACGATTTATAGTATCACATTAGCCTTCATCCTGAAGTTAGTCCCCTATGACATGACTCAGTTATGGGTTTGGCCGGCCTTGACATATGCAAAAAACGGACTGATTTCGATTGCTTTACTCACCCTGGGCGTCCAGCTTTCGCTTACCAAATTTGACTTTAAAAGCAAGAAAGTCTATCTGGCCGTATTCTGCCGCCTGATTATCGGACCAGTCGTTGCTTATGGTCTGGTCAAACTATTTTTAGTTGGCGGAGTGATGGCTCAGGCGCTGATAATATCGACTGCTGTTCCAACAGCAATAAACACAGCTCTGATTGCTGTTGAGTGTAAAAACCATCCGGATTATGCATCACAGGTGGTTCTTATTTCAACGATTATGTCCAGCGTGACACTTGTTGCCGTGATTTATGCCGCAGCGAGGCTGTTTCCGATTTAAGAGATGCACTTTGTGAAATCGGAGAATACCTGCCCTATTTATTATTAGTCAGCAGAAGATTGGATGAAAGAACTGTATAGAAGCTTTGCTATTCTCCCGGATTATTGTTTTCATGAAGATGCTTTTGAATGAAGACACAGAGTGGATTGAGTTGCTATGTTTCCCGCTGAGCGCCAATTATCATATATGACATTTCCGTTTATGTATTATATTTGCAAACAGATCTTATCCACTTCGTTACCAATTTCTGAAACGAGGTCGCGTTGGTATTTATTCACACAAGAATCAACCTTTAACTTGACTGTAGATTTATTCATTCAGAAATTCCCATAAACCATTTTCGTAATCCCAAACGGCATTTTGTCAAAAGCACTCCCGTCACTTTTCATTATCCTGAATCATTCGATTTACTGATTCAATTGAAATATCCCCTTCCATTGGACCAAAGGCCGCCGTATTCAGTGCTCCGGCTGCAGAAGCCATCTGAGCAGCGTTTTTCAAATTTTTGTTTTCTAAAAGACCGCAAATAAATGCTCCGTCAAAACTATCTCCTGCACCTGTCGCATCAATTGCTTTTATCGGGTATGCGTCCATGGAAATAGTTTCGTTTTTCGAAAATACAGTGCAGCCTTTTGATCCGTTCTTTAATACTAGAATTTCAAGGTTCGGATTTTTAAAACATTTTTTGACCGCTGCTTCGACTGAATTTTCTTCTGAAATCAAGAAGAGCTCGTTAGATCCCGGCAGAAAAATATTGGTGTTTGCCATTACTTCTTTCAAAACATCAAAGAATGCTTCGTCTTTAAGGAGCTCTTTTCTGATATTAGGATCGAAAGAGATACGAGCGCCAAGTTTTTTGGCAGTTCGCATGGTCTTCAGAATTTCCTGAGCAAACTCCTGCTTAGCCATCAGGGAACAACCCATAATATGTAAAAACTGAACGCCTTTTAAATCTTCTTCTGTTGGCGCTTCAGGCTCAACAGCCGGTGTATTACCCATATGAAAAATAAATTTTCTGGAGCCGTCTGCAAAATATGTAACGAATGCTACACCTGTTGCACATGTATCGCTTTCGATAACTTTTGAACAGTCAACACCATCTTTTTTTAACCTGTCGAGTAAGCATTTTCCGAAGTCGTCTTTACCAACGCCACCAATAATACCAGCGCTATGCCCGAGTCTGGCCACCGTGTCAATAAAAATAGCCGGTGCTCCGCTGGGAAACGGACCTCGAAAGAGTCCATCTTCGTACAAACTAATGTCCTCTGTCGGTCTCATAATCTCCACAATCATTTCGCCCATTATCCAAACATCTGCCATCTTATTAACCTCTCTCTATTTGATTAATTGTTTGTGCAACCCGGCTTTTTTAGAATAGATTTTTTGGTATATGTTCATCGCATTCGGTCTACGCATTTGATCATAAAATCATAAATTCAAACATATTGTACAATAAGTCCGGAGATGATGATTTGACTTTCCTTCAGTCCATGCTCTTCGATTTCCAACATTTTTTCCGTCGTTGTACCATCTTTAAATGCATGGCAGCATTTATTCCTATGCTTATATTCCTTGGGATAACTTTTCTACTATCACATAACTTAGTGCACCAAAAATGCACCAAAAGCTCTTGGTGTTTGTTTATGTATACTTTTACAATCACTTGCATTTTTAGAAAGCTATTTTAAGAGAAAAAATGAATTACGTCGGCATAATGATCTTCATTTTAGTAATTTCCCCACTTGTTTTGACCCATTTAGAAAACTCATTTTCAGGCAACAAATATAACAATTGACAATTTTACGACTGCGTTTCGGAACTCAAATCATTACCCGTGGATTGTTTTTGTACCAGCGCTAAGTGGGGGCTTTTTTCTCCCGGTGACGCAAATCTCCTTCACAGACTTATGATTGAACAAGGAGGTGCAAGGACTACATGAATCAAATTCAATAAATAATCAGTCAGGCTTATCCATCAAATCTAAGTCAACATCTCCCATTCTTTTTACTTCAAAGCCATTTTTCTTGAATTCCGCATAATCGAAAGCATCAAGTTCATCGCATGCCAGTTTATGGAATTCATAGAAATTGGGCCACCATTCATAACCGCTGCCCAATTCGTTATGCAAAAAGGCATCGGCTATGTCTTTTCCCATCTGCGGAGCTACATAGAAAGCTCCCATAGCCAGGACATTAACACCATTACCCGTAATAGCACGCAGTGCCGAGGGAACACTTTCTACAACACCTGCATGCACACCAGGACATTTACTCGCTGCAATATGAATACCCATACCTGTTCCGCAGAACAGCAAGGCTCTGTCAAATTCCTTTTCCGTTATTTTCGCACCAACTTTCAAACCAATCCTGTGAAACATTTCCGGATTTTCTTCCTTCGCTGACTTGACTCCAACATCCGTTATCTTCCAGCCCTTGCCTTTAAGATAGTTGATAACAACCTCTTTCAGTGGAAATCCTGCAAAATCAGCCCCAACCAGTAAATACTTATCCTTATAACTTTTCATCTAAACACCTTCTTTCGTCAGTTGCTGGGAATCATTCAATTTCTTTGTCGTTTTACACATTTATATGGCACGTATTTGCCTGGTACGTAATGCGATGGCCTCTGCTCCTTCAATAACGGCAAAGACAAATCCTGTCTTTGTTTTTGCGAAGGAATCAAGTTTACTCATACCATTTGCCTCCAATTCATCATGCCGCCCGCGCAATATTGTGGAAGACGGCAGGATGCCAAGTGCATAGTCGCCCGAACCCATTGATTTCCATTCAACCAAACACGGAAGGGATGCCTTATCATATGTAATTTCAACAGCCAGATTTAACTTATTGTTTATAATCAACGCAGAGCAAAGATTTTGTTCATTGGCAGGCAGATCATGATAATAGAGATGCTCTGCAAAATTATCGATTGGTTTGGTCATATGAAAACGCTCATCAAAATACTTCTTTGACCATTCTGTCCGTGCTGTTGATATGGTTTGGTCAGATACCACGATTTCAGTCCCTTCATCAAGGAATGGATAACCAAAGTTGATATGGTACAGAATTGAGTAGAACGTGTCACGGCATGTCTCATTCTCAATTATATCGATAATCTTTAAGCTGTTTGCATTCATTTCGGTGGAGAGAGTTCTCTCTAGGGTAAGATTATGATTAAACAGTCTGGCTTCACGTGTTTTTCCAGAAATCTCGAAGCAATAGTTATCTGAATCATCAAAATACGATTTGGTACTTATGTTTTCGGCGCCCTTCGCGCCTATCCGACCATGTAATGGCTGGTAGAGCCCTTCCGCCTCGTTGGCCGGACCGGAGTTCTGCAGTCCGGAGGTATACATCATGCCGCCCGAACTCTGTCCGAGAAATTCATTATGATTGTTGCTGACCCGCTCAGGTGCAGTAAGTCCGTTCTTATAAAAAAAAGCAAGATTAATGCCTTTATATTCCAGGTTGTACAGGTCCATGTTACGGCCTTCCAGAACAGTGAACGCCAGTCCGGAACCGTTCCTGACCTGAACAGCCGGTATCCCTCTGGCCATTCCGTCAGCATATGTAAAACGAGTGATGCCGGCTATTTGACTGAGTTGTCCTGTATAGCGAAGAAAATCCTTTTTTGACAGTTTTGCAAAATCATTCATTTCAAATCTCCTCCTGTTTCAACCAATCCGGACGACAATACTTCAGATATTTTCGGAATAGAATCGACTGCGCCCTTTCTTGAAACAGACAGCGAAGAGGCTATCGAAGCTAATCGAAGTGCTTCCTCAACTGATTTTTCCGCAAGAATCGAAGCAAGAAAATAGCCGGTGAATGTATCTCCGGCTGCTGTTGTGTCAACAACATTTACATCGTATATGCCATGAACGGCGCTTTTTTCGCAGTCTGAATACATAACCCCCAGTTTTCCCAAAGTTAAAACAATTTTTGCACCGGGAAATTTTTCAAGCATCGCAGACAATATTTTTTCAGCCTCGTTTTCACCGGTAATCTGCATCCCCTCAACCTCGTTCAGAAGAAAATAGGATACTTTTTTCAGGTCGCATTTTCCCAGCGATTCATTGTAAGGTGACGGATTCAATACAATGTTCATCTTTTTTACATATGCCTGCTCAATGATATAATCCGTCAGATTCATCTCATTTTGAAGAAGCACATAATCGCCTTCCTCAAAAGAGCACAAAACTTCATCAATAAACTCTTTTGTGTTCTGACGGTTTGCTCCTCCAAAAAGAACGATACTGTTCTGTCCGGACTTGCTGACTTGAATAATTGCGTTCCCTGATCTGGTGGATGATTTTTTTATAAACTGCGTCATCACTCCATGTTTTTTACACTTCTCCAGAAGCGGATCTCCATCTTCCCCGATCAATCCTGCATGAAATACTGCTGTTCCCGCAAGGGATAAGGCAATTGATTGATTGAGACCCTTTCCGCCGCAAAAAACGGATAGATCTGTCGAAGATATGGTTTCTCCCGGAAGAACGATGTGATCGACATAATACACATAGTCTAAATTCAGAGAGCCAAAATTTACGATCCTCATTGCAGTCTCCTTATTGTTATAAAAGGACAGCCACGGTCACATGGAGGTGACCGTGGATATCCTTACTACTTTACTGCCTGGGAGCAGCTCCCATACTTGTAAGCAAATGTCCAAATTTAGAATACAAATTCATTATACATTACATTTTTGGACTCTTCAGGGCCTGCAATACCACTTTCGGTGATTTGATCTTTTTGTTTTCCGTGAAGTGGTTGAGAATCATGATAATGATCAGCACACCGCCCCAGATCAAAGGTATGAAGAAACTGCTGACCTGCGGGAAACGATTGAGTCCCGATGAGAGCATCTGAAGAACACATATAGCAAGAACAACTCCGCTGATCCGGCCTTTTCCTCCTATTGTGCTTACTCCGCCAAGTACGACAATCAAGACACACTGCAGCGTATACACCGTTCCGTAATCTGCACGTGCCGAGTTGTAGTTGGCCAGCATTACGACGCCGCCGAGCGCTGCACAGACTCCGGAGAGCATATACGTCTTTATCAGCAGACGGTCGGTCTTAAGCCCGCTGAATTTGGCTGCTTTCATATTCGTTCCGAGCATATACAGTTTGGTGCCATACGTAGTCCGGTTCAGCAGGAACGCAAGAACCGCAGCCATGATGACAAAAAAGACCAGCTGCATGGGAATGACACTGAAAAGCTTGCCCGAAATTGTTGCTGAATAGGCATCGGGGAATCCGCTGATAGCCTTGCCTTTTGTAAATAAAATAGCAATACCTGTGAAAAGCTCATAGGAGCCCAGCGTGCACAGAATAGGAGGAATTTTGACCTTTGAGATCAAAAGTCCATTCAGTGCACCTGCGGCCGCACCAATAAGTAAGCCGCCGAGAATGGCAGCAGGAATTCCTATCAGCGGCAGTTTGCCGTTCGGGTCAACCATCATTTTGAGAATCATCCCAGTAATGATGGACGCAAAGTTGGCTACACCGACAACAGAAAGATCAATTCCACCGGTGATCATGCAAAGCATAATACCTAGTGCCATAAGGCCATACTCAGGAAACTGAGATGCCATTGTCTGAAAATTAATAACGGAATAAAAGGAATCAAATTTGAAGACTGCCATGAAAATCATCCAGAGAGCCATCAACGTGATCAAACGCGCGAGATATACATCTCTTGTCAAAAAAGCAAAAAGGCCTTTAATTTTTCTATTTTTCATGATGCCCTCCTTGTTTTTTTCATTTTACTCACATTGCTGCTGCGCATTACTTGAGAAGCACTAACGCCGGTACCAATGAGAATCAGCATTCCCAGGAAAAATCCCTGCCAGAAGGTAGGTACACCCAACAAAATCAGCGAATTCTGCACGATAACGATGAGTGCTGTTCCCAGCATACAGCCGGTCAGTGAACCTGCGCCGCCTGTTATAGCTGTTCCGCCCAATACAACACCGGCGATGATCATCATTTCCATACCCAGCATATTTGTCGGATGGTCCTGTGTCATCATGCACACTCGAATCAAACCCGCCAGACTTGATATGACACCGACCGCGACATAGAGCAGAAATTTGATCTGGCGAACATTAAAGCCGGCACGGTACGCGCTGGCCTCATTGCCTCCGATGGCGTAAATTCCACGACCTAACATGGTATGATACAAAAAGAAATAGGCAATGACCAAAACGACAACCAGGGCAATAATAGCCACCGGCATTCGCGAGGTCAATCCGGAGGTTGCATTCTTAGCGATGAACAGCGCGGATGTGCCAAATGTAGACATTCCTTTGGGAATAACCGGCATTTGAGTAGCGCCGAGTACACCAAGCATGAACCCTCTGAAAAGACTTGAGGTTCCCAGAGTAACGATGAGCGGCGGCAGGTTAAATGCTGCGATAAGGATACCGTTAACAGCGCCCAGAAGGGCACCGATTCCCAATGACATAACGATAGGCAGCCACATGTTTCCAGTATATTTCAAATCAAACAGTGTGCTTGTGGTGGCATATACGCTCAGCGAAGCAAGTGCCGGGAAAGATACGTCGATACCGCCGGAAACTATAACCATGAAAGTACCGATAGCAAACAAGCCGGGAACGATCATAGCGGAAGCAAGATCAACAATGTTATTGGGAGTGAAAAACTGACCCGACCGAAGTTCAATGACGAAACTGAGCGCAAGAATTACCAGAAAAATATAGAATTCATTGCGTTGTGTCAGCTTTTTTAGTATTTGGGGCATTTCTTTCACCTCCTACATCATGTATTTTGAGAGTGCCTGAACATTGGTTTCCTTCGGATTTAAGACCGCCGATATTCGTCCCTCTCTCATGATCAGAATTTTTGAACAAGTAGACAGAATTTCAGGAATGTCATCGGATATGATGATCAGACCCATTCCCTCATCAGCAAGTTTTTCCAAAAGCAAGTGGATATCATATTTAGAACCGATATCCACACCCATTGTGGGTCCGTTCAGTATCAAAACATTCGGATCACGTGCAAGCCACTTTGCAAGCACAATGCGCTGTTGGTTGCCGCCTGAAAGTGTGCTGCATGCATTTTCCGGATTAGGCGTAGCAATGGTCAGTTCTTTAACCCAGCGGTTAATTTCGTTTTTCTTTTTTGACCGGTCAAGAATCCCGGCTCTGTTTGCCAGACTGTCAACTTCGGATATGATGATGTTATCGCCGATGCCGCGGGGAAGAAACAAGCCTTCAGACAGACGATCCTCGGGAACATATCCAATACCGTTCTCCATGGCCGTCTGAACATTATTCAGCCTGACCTCTTTACCATTGACTTCAATCGTTCCGCTATCGGCTTTGAGTATACCGAAAAGGGATAATGCGAGCTCTGTGCGTCCGGAACCTAAAAGGCCAGTCAACCCAAAAATTTCACCCTTATGCAAAGTAAAGTTGATGTCTTCGAAAAAACCAGTCAATCCTAAGTTTTTGACTTCCAGAACAGGTTCATCAACGGAAGTCTTTGGAGTAAAGGAAAGATCCTCAAATTCGCGGCCTGTCATATAATAGGTAAATTTCTTATTATCCAATTCAGCTGTATTGCCTGTGACTATCTTCTCACCACTCCGAATGATAGTGAAACGTTCAGAAATCTCAAATACCTCATCGAGCTTGTGACTGACAAATAAAGTGGCAATACCTTGTGCTTTCAAGTCCAGAATAATTTTGAAAAGGGCGTTAACTTCCTTACGGGTTAAGGCGGTCGTCGGCTCATCCATAATAATGAGCTTGGCACCGAACATCAAGGCACGGCAAATCGCGACCAGTTGCTTGTTTGCAACGGAAAGTGTTCCCACCTTCGCATCCAGGTCAACCTCAAAATTAATCTTAGCAATTGCCTCTTTGGCGATTTTACGCATTCTCTTTTTGTTGACCAGCTTATGCTTATTGGCCAATTCACTGTTGAACGCCAAATTTTCAACAACTGACAAGTTGGGGAATATTGAAAAATCCTGATAAATGACTTGTATCCCATTCATGATGGCCTCAATGGGAGTAATTTTTGTATGTACTTTTCCGTTAAATTCTATTTGACCGGAATTCGGTTCATAAACACCCGAAATAATTTTGATCAGTGTTGATTTTCCGCAACCATTTTCACCGGCCAGACAGTGGATTTCACCAGGGGCAATTTCCAAAGACACACCCTTGAGCGCATCAACGCCGGCGAATGATTTTTTGATATCTACTACTTTCAATACGCTTTGGGCCATAGAGCACTGCTCCTTTCATCAGGAAGTGGAGTGTTCAGGCTGATCCGCAACAGCACTCCAAAAATTCTTTCTTTTTCTGCCGACTTACACGCCGGGACGGTGTACATACACCGTCCCGGCGTGCAGATGTTACTTCTTTCAGTCATATCAAAAAGTCAGACAAGAGTCAATCCAGTATTACGCAAACAATATTAGAATCCAAAGCTGTCAACATTTTCCGCATTGATGACAATCCATCCCTGACCTTCGAAAACAGTCTGGCTGCCTTCTTTGAATTTCAGGTCCTTATAGCCTTCAACACCCAGATCAAGGTTATTAGTGACTTCTTCGCCGCGAAGCATCTTGAGTGCCAATGCACACATTGCCTTGCCGGCCAAAGCAGGATCCCACAAGGTCAAAGATTTTACTACGCCGCTCTTTAAGAGTTCAGCGTTATCTGCAGGCATTCCTGTTCCGGATGTAAATACTTTGCCAACAAGACCGAGTTCCTGAATGGCACGTGCAATGCCGGGAGCATCATAGGAAGAAGTTCCCATAATTCCGGTAAGTTCAGGATATTTTTTCAAAAGTTCTTTTGCTTTCTGATATGCAACGTCGCCATTATCTTCTGACTCAACACGGGGCTCAGCTGCCAGAAGTGTCATGTTAGGATACTTGTCTAACTGATGAGCTACGCCGCCGTCTGCCCATTCATTGTGCGAAGCATTGGTGACAGACGCTACCATCGTAGTATATGTGCCTTTTCCGCCCATAGCTTCAGCAAGGTTGTCCATGATGAATCCGCCGTAATCAGCATTGTTGAAAGCTTCAATGTCATAATCAACATTTTTAAGGGATGATCCTTCATGTGCAATAACTATGATACCGGCATCACGAGCCTGCTTTAAGACCGGCTCAAGGGAAGCGGGATCAACAGGGACGACACAGATCGCATCGACCTTTGCAGCAATCAAATCCTGAATAAGCTGTGACTGGAGCGTAGCATCGATGGAAGGTGTGCCTTTCTGATAGATGTTTAATCCAGTTTCAGCAGCATACTCCTTGACGCCAGTATCCATTCTGATAAACCACGGGTTTGTTGCATCCTTGGGAACGACCACAATCTGCCATTTGGATTCGTCGGCCTTTGTTTTGGTGGTAGCGGCTGCCGATGTGACGGCGGCGGTTGTTCCGGCGGCCGTTGCAGATGCTGCCGTCGTTGTTTTAGCTGTTCCTCCACAAGCAGCCAAACCGATAACCATCGTCAGAACCAACAGTAATGCAAGAGTTTTTTTCATTGTCTGTTCCTCCTTCTTATTGCCTTTTCCGCAGCCTATCTACGGAAATCAGGACACTTATTGATTGAACATCAGCTTTCGAAGAAATGCACTGATTTCACATGCGTTGCCGGTGGAATAGATGTTCCTGAGCTGCTTTTCATCTATGCGGTCAGCAAGCTGCTCAAAAACTTCAAACCATCGTACGCTTTCATTACAGGCATCCCTTCCATCCTCCCGGTATGGATACTGATCGGTTGATATATATCCGGAATAATTCGTACGTTTAAGCCAGTAAAAGAACTCAATAAAAGGAATTGTATGAATCGAACCGGTAATCATGTCATCATCCCAATGACCATAGTTATCATTCATATGAACATGGTAGAGTTTATTTCCGTATTTTTTTAATACTGCAACGCTCTCAGCAAGGTTTTCTCCGGCAACAGCTCCGTGTCCGAAGTCGATGGTCACACCACAGTTGGGCATTCCAATTTCGTTGACCATGAGCAGCGTTGTCGAGACATTTGACGGGTAGCTGAAATTCCGGGGCTCTTTGGGTTTATATTCAATAGATACTTTTGTATCTGCCCTGTATTTACAGCACTCCCGAACACTATCTTCAAACCATCCTCGTTCTTCAATATAATCACCCTGGAACGGATAATCATATCCATCCTGACCAGGCCATAGACTTACCAGATCTCCGCCCAGAAGCTGAGCGACATCCATCATTTCTTTGGTTTCCTCAACGGCCTGCCTGCGAACAGCTGGGTCCTTTGAAGAATAGGCGCCTTTCCCATATACCTTGGTGCCGAAATTGTCAGGTATGATCGAAACCAGTTTTAAGCCCGTACGTGCAAGATTCTCTTTTACCTGTTCAGCATTTTTGAATGTGACATGCCAATTGCTGACAAGTTCAACACCGGTAACACCCGAAATCGACTTGACTCGATCAAATAATTGCTCAAGAGGATAATCCGTCTGATAACCACCGCCCATATAACGATCCGAAAAATTACCAACATTCCCAAGTATTACGCTGTGCTTTGTCATCGGAATACCTCCTTATCAAATTGAAATAACAGTTGTGTCTGTGATTAGATTTGTCTGGTCGACTCCCTGATGATCAATTCTCTTTCAATCAACACTTCCCGCGGAACACTCCGGTATTCTCCTTTAATTCTATCAAATAACATATCAATGGCCGCGTTGGCAAATTTTTTACTGTCATTAGTCACTGTGGTGAGCCTCGGTACACTCAGAACAGCATAGGGGATGTTATCCATACCGGTAATAGAAATCTGATCTGGTATTAATACTCCCATTTCACGAAGAGATGCCATAACACCCATTGCCACGAGATCATTTGCGCAGCAGATTGCTGTCGGCAAAGGCGTGATGCCCGAAAAATATCTTCCTGCTTCATAACCGGCATTGACCGAAAATCCCGTTTCAAAAATCAGGTTTTCTTCAATCTTATAATGAGCTTCCTTCATTGCACTGATATAGCCGGTTTGACGGCTTCGCCCGATGACCGATCTTTTTGAACCGCCGGTATAGGCAATGCGTTTATGTCCCATGTCAATCAAATGTTTTGTTGCCAGATAGGTTCCCTGATTACGAACTCCATGAACAGAATCAAATGCACAGGCTTCATAGGAATTGACTACAACCGTTGGAATATCTGCTTTATGCAGTGCGTCTACGACTTTCTCTTTTACGTCAATCGATGCCATAATGATTCCGCATGAATTCATCTGTGCCGCAACATGAATGGCTTTAATTTCTTCGGCCGGTTCAAAAGCCTCATCCTCATTCGTGTTAAATAACGTTATATTGTAATTTTCCTTTTTTGCTCTTTCCTGGATTATCTTGGCCATGGAAGAATAGAACGGGTTGCTGATATCAGGTACAATCAGAAGTATTGACCGGGACTTGTTCGTTTTCAAGCTTTGGGCTGCCATATTGGGTTTGTAGTCCAGCAACGTAATAACATTTTGAATCTTCTGCGCCGTTTCTTCCTCAACAAAAGCAGTCTTATTGATATAACGGGATACAGTAGCGATCGAGACACCTGATTGATTTGCGATATCCCTGATTGTAGACTTTCTTTTCATAAATACCGCCTTAGTGTTAATCAATATTAATGATGTAACCGTTTACATGTACTTCAAAAAAAAGAGACCAAAGCCAATATTTCAATTCTAAAAAATTTGTCTGCAATACTTGGACTTTTCTATCAAATACCAGTTCAACTAAAAATAATTGGTTTTCATGTAACCGTTTACATCGTCATTATAGCAAATCTTTGAACGATGTCAACACATAAATTATCAGAATAAACAAATAATCGGGGGGATTTGCACTTTGCATTGGGCAAGATTACTAAAGTGAGTGAATCAATCCAATTCTGGTAAATATAAAAAAGCATAACCACCCGTCAAACAGGGGGTTGCTCCAGGGCTATTAGTCCCCTTGTTATCTGCCAGCGTCTCAAGTCGCTGGCTTTTCACATTCGTTCAAGCGCACATTCCAGTGATCTACTGATCAAGATGTGTAGGTTTCCCTTATAATATCTTCAAAAAAAACCAAAACTCTAGAAAGTCGTCAGCATCTTTATTGGTCATGGCTGCTCTGAAGTGAAGAGTGATGGATTTCAGCGTTGGAAGTTTAGGATATCGGTTGCAACAGTTACGCCAATCGATTTCATCAATCGGCGCATCTGACCAAATATAAGGAATTTACAGTATGGAAAACAAATTGAAGAATACCGCACTAAAGAAAAACCCTGGAATCTGCAAAGATTCCAGGGTTCCTTATGCACTCTTACTTGTGTTCTTCGGCTTGTTTGTGGTTTGCAAATAATAACGCAAGCTGCAAATCGAAATATGTTTCGAGAGTTTTCCAGAAATCACAAGTCGGGGAACTTTCCTCTAATTCTTAATTACCACTTTGTTGGATCGCGCATATCTGCCTTGTAGGTATCAATATTCTCTTTGGTTACAACAAGAGTACCCGAATCATTGACTACGTTGGCAGGTTTCGTGCCGTCCTTAGCAAATTCAGAGATCCATTTTACAGGTTCATAGCCCATGCGGTAGAAGTTCTGTGTCATAGTTGCAAAAATTGAGCCGGCTTTGATATCATCCAGAGTCTCTTGAATATCGTCAATGCCCATAATGAGTACTTTGCCTTCAAGACCGGCTTCTTTCATTGCCTTTGAAGCTGCAGCAGCGCCAAATCCACATACGTTAATGCAAACATTAATGTTAGGATATGTTGCAAATGCATTTTGGTATTCACTTGTTGCATTGAGCTGATCTGATTTTGTGTCAATAACAACCAGTTCTTCATACCCACCGGCATTTTTAGCAAAAGCTGCCTTGTATGCGTTTTGAATTTTGATTGCAATGTCTGCAGAAGGAGAAAACAGTGCTGTTGCAAGCACAATTTTCTTGCCGTCCATTGCGGCTACAATTGCTTCACCGGCGATTGTGCCGAGATCTGCTCCGGTTCCAATGAATCCCAATCGCTTGGAGTTGGGTGCATCGGAATTAACCAGGCAATAAGGAATGCCTTTTTCGTCAAGCTTTGCAAATGCAGGTGCCTGGCCTTCCGGATTAACAGCTTGTGTCACAATACCATTAGTTCCAGCTGCAATAGCTGTTTCAATTAACGAGTTCATCTCGTTAATGTCATTTGGTACTACCGGCGCAACAACCGTTGCATCAATATTATAGGCCTTACACGCATCTTCAAAGCCTGCCTGCGCAACGCCCCAGATTTCGTTTGCTACCTGTGGTAAGACAAAAGTAATTTTCAATGGCGTTGCGCTTGCTGCAGATGCTGCTGTTGTCGTTTTTGTCGTTTTTGCCGAGCATGCTGCTAAGCTGAGTGACAGTACCAGTGCAACCGTCAATGCCAAAAACTTTTTCAAAGCCGTTTTCGTTCTCTTGTTCATCTTTCTTCCTCCTATATTTTGGGGATTCCTTGTTCTATATTAAAGGGTTCGCATTATGTCTTTTGCGAATCCTCAAATACCTTTTCTACCTTATTAGTCATTACACACTAAATATCCGATTATCATGTTCTACTTGGAGAATCAATAAAATCAGACTAATTTTGTCTTTCAAGTGTTCTATACACCGGACGCAATTCTTATTAGCAGCGTTTCACTTGCTTCTTGTTTGTCCATCTCTCCTACAATTTTTCCATTTCCAAGAACAACAAACCTATCACACATTGCCAACAATTCAGGGTATTCTGAGGATATCATTACTATGCTCAGTCCCTTATTGGCAAGTTCCTCCATGATTTTGTATATTTCCGCTTTTGCTCCAATATCAATGCCGCGTGTTGGTTCGTCCAAAAATAGCACCTTCATTTCTGTGAGCAAGGATTTTGCGAGTACAACTTTCTGTTGATTTCCACCACTCAGACTCAAGATGCTGCTTTTATAATTAGGAGCTTTTATTCGCAGACTGTTAAAATACTTTGTTATATTCTTCAGTTCGCTGGAACGGTTAATGAACAAACCTTTGGAAATTCGTTTTAGAATAGATAGAGTCATATTTTGACCAATATCCATGGTTTTCACAATTCCGTCTTTTTTTCTATCCTCTGTGAGAAACCCAAGTCCATTCTGAATGGCATCCATCGGATTTTCGATATTACATTTTATATTATTAATGTAAACTTCACCCTTCTTTTTGGGCAAGGCTCCAAAAACGGCTCGCAACAATTCGCTTCGTCCGGAACCAACGAGTCCGGCAAGCCCCAATATTTCACCTTTTTTTACTGAAAACGAGATATTTTCTGCTATAAGTTTAGGCGAGTTTGGATGCTGAACGGTGAATCCCTCAACTCGCAAAATTTCTTCGCCAATGACTCGACCTTCCATGGATGGATACATGGAATCAAGTCGTCGACCAATCATATCTTCAATTATTTTATCCGGAATAATCTCGGATTTATTATGTGTTGAGATATATCTGCTATCACGCATAACAATAATATGATCGGAAATGCGAAACACCTCATCAAGTTTATGGGAAATATATATGCAGGATATTTTTGTCTTTTGAAGTTGGTAAAGTATTCCAATCAATAACTCAGTTTCGCTTTCTGTCAATGCTGACGTTGGTTCATCAAGTATCAATATCCTTGGTTTTCTTACCAAAGCACGTGCAATGCAGACCAGCTGTTGAACACTTGCGCTAAGGTTTCGCATCGTAGCGTCAATATCCAAATCCAAATCCAACAGATGCAAGACGCTCTTAGCAGTCTCTCTTGTTTTCTTCCAGTCAATCAAACCAAATTTCGTTTTTGGCATAATACCCAGCATTATGTTTTCTGCAACCGATAAATCGAGTTCAACGCTAATCTCTTGGTATATCATGGCAATACCAGCCTTTTCAGCTTCGCCA